>Ga0255334_1000527_pt1 | contig 28438 bp, 23 predicted proteins | sample EtOH5_35cm_T3_12_FD_202080 | JGI IMG/M metagenome (GOLD analysis project Ga0255334, IMG submission 202080) | Sandy soil microbial communities from University of British Columbia, Vancouver, Canada - EtOH5_35cm_T3_129 | ecosystem: Engineered > Artificial ecosystem > Sand microcosm > Unclassified ... | reverse complement strand
CAATGAGGTGCGCGCGTTCCTCGCGCCAGGTCTTTTCCTGAGCTAATAGGAGTCCGTTTTGACTCTTAAGTTGCTCGACCCGATTAATAAGCAGTTCGAGTCTGGCCATCAGCGCTTGCAGGTCGGTGTCTTCCATTGTGTCCACTGAAAATGTCTGATGGGTGTTGAACTGCAGGGCGAGCTTGCTCGCGATGGTCGCCAACGATAACGCTGGGTCCCTGACACCCGCGGCGTTCTGGGCTTCATCGCGAGCAAGCTCGCTCCTGCAGAGGAGTCGATGTAGGATACAAGGCCTTCATTCTAGACATAGCGCCGTCTGGCGCCTAGCTGCCCATGCCCATTCAGAATTCTCCGTACCAAGCCTTTGCCACCCTGCTGACTTCCAGCGGTCATAACGTCTCGCCTGCCGAACTGCATGGCTTGCTGCTCGGGCGCAGTTGCGCCGGTGCCGGCTTCGATGCCGAAGGCTGGCTGGTCGATGCCGCCGAGCTGCTCGAAGGCGAGCCGCAAGACAACGTTCGCAATGCCTTGATCGGCCTGCAAGAGATGGTCAAGGGCGAGCTCACCGGCGACGACGTGACCGTCGTTCTGCTGCTGCCGACCGATGACGAACCGCTGGCTGATCGCGCCGCTGCACTGGGCCAATGGTGCCAGGGCTTCCTCAGCGGTTTCGGCCTGAACTGCCGTGACAGCAGCATGCTGAGCACCGAGGCTACCGAAGTGTTGCAGGATCTGGCGGCCATCGCCCAGGTACAGGACGCGCTGGAAGAGTCCGATGACGGCGAAAGCGACTACATGGAAGTCATGGAATACCTGCGTGTCGCGCCGTTGCTGCTGTTCTCCGAAACCAAAAAGCCGGACGCGTCGGCTGCCGCCAAACCGTCGTTGCATTAATCGCGAGCCAGGAAAAGCCATCTGCCCATGATTCATATCCCGAAATCGGAATACAGCCGTCGCCGCAAGGCCTTGATGGCGCAGATGGAACCCAACAGCATCGCCATTTTGCCCGCCGCCGCGGTCGCCATCCGCAATCGTGATGTCGAGCACGTTTACCGCCAGGACAGCGATTTCCAGTACCTCAGCGGTTTCCCTGAGCCACAAGCCGTTATCGTGCTGATGCCGGGCCGTGAACATGGCGAATACCTGCTGTTCTGCCGTGAACGCAACGCCGAGCGAGAACTCTGGGACGGCCTGCGTGCCGGTCAGGAAGGCGCGATCCGCGACTTCGGTGCTGACGACGCTTTCCCCATTACCGACATCGACGACATCCTGCCGGGCCTGATTGAAGGCCGCGACCGGGTGTATTCGGCCATGGGCAGCAACCCGGAGTTCGATCGACACCTGATGGACTGGATCAACGTGATCCGCTCCAAGGCGCACCTCGGCGCCCAGCCGCCGAACGAATTCGTTGCGCTGGATCATCTGCTGCACGACATGCGTCTGTATAAATCGGCGGCAGAAGTGAAGGTGATGCGCGAAGCCGCGCGGATTTCCGCTCAGGCGCATATCCGAGCGATGCAGGCCAGCCGGGCCGGGTTGCATGAGTTCAGCCTGGAAGCGGAGCTCGATTACGAGTTTCGCAAGGGTGGGGCGAAGATGCCGGCCTATGGTTCGATCGTCGCGGCGGGGCGCAACAGCTGCATCCTGCATTACCAGCAGAACGACGCCGTGCTCAAGGACGGCGATCTGGTGCTGATCGACGCCGGTTGCGAGATCGACTGCTACGCCAGCGACATCACCCGCACCTGGCCGGTCAATGGCAAGTATTCCGCGGAACAGAAGGCGATCTACGAGCTGGTGCTGGCTTCGCAAGAAGCGGCATTCGCCGAAATCGCCCCGAACAAACACTGGAACCAGGCGCACGAAGCCACGGTTAAAGTCATCACTGCCGGGCTGGTGAAACTGGGCTTGTTGCAGGGCGACGTCGACGAGCTGATCGCCAGCGAAGCCTATAAAGCGTTTTACATGCACCGCGCCGGCCACTGGCTGGGCATGGATGTGCATGACGTCGGCGAGTACAAGGTCGGCGGCGAATGGCGCGTGCTGGAAGTCGGCATGGCGCTGACCGTGGAACCGGGGATCTACATTGCCCCGGACAACCAGAACGTAGCGAAGAAATGGCGCGGCATTGGCGTGCGCATCGAGGACGACGTCGTGGTGACCAAAACCGGCTGTGAAATCCTGACCAGCGGCGTACCGAAAACGGTCGCCGAGATCGAGGCCTTGATGGCTGAAGCGCGGACAAAAGCGGCATGAGTCGAGTCAATCTGGCAATCATCGGCGGCGGCCTGGTTGGCGCGAGCCTGGCGTTGGCGTTGCAGGCGGGAGCCAAGGCTCGCGGCTGGAAGATCGTGCTGATCGAACCGTTCGCCCCCGGCCACACTTACCAACCGAGCTACGACGCCCGTTCTTCGGCGCTGTCCTATGGCGCCAAGCAGATTTATCAACGGTTGGGCGTGTGGCAGGAGATCTCTCGCCGCGCCGAGCCGATCAAGCAGATTCACGTCTCCGACCGTGGTCGTTTCTCCACCGCGCGATTGTCGGCGATGGAAGAGGGCGTGCCAGCGCTGGGCTATGTGGTGGAAAACGCCTGGCTCGGCCAATGCCTCTGGCAAGGTCTGGACAAGGATGTGGTCACCTGGCGCTGCCCGGCGGAGGTCACTCGCATGGAGCCGCTGACCGATGGCTATCGCCTGACCCTCAATGATGAAACCACCCTGGAATGCGACCTCGCCGTGCTGGCGGATGGCGGCCGCTCCGGCCTGCGCGAGCAACTGGGGATTGGTATCAAAAAACGCCCGTACAACCAGAGCGCGCTGATCGCCAACATCACCCCGAGCGAAGCGCACAACGGCATGGCTTTCGAACGTTTCACCGATGAAGGCCCGATGGCGTTGTTGCCGCTGCCGGAAAACCGCTGCGCTCTGGTCTGGACCCGTCTGGGCATGGACGCACAACGGTTGGCCGCCCTCGATGAACGCAGCTTTCTCAGCGAATTGCAGGGCGTGTTCGGTTATCGCCTCGGCACCTTGAAGCAGGTCGGCGCGCGGCATCTTTATCCGCTGACACTGATTGAAGCCGAGGAGCAGGTGCGTCCGCATCTGGCGGTTCTCGGCAATGCCGCCCACAGCCTGCATCCGATTGCCGGCCAGGGTTTCAACCTGTCCCTGCGTGATGCGCAGGCGTTGGCGGATGCGCTGCTGGCGAGCGAGAAAGCCCCCGGCGACTTTGCGACCTTGCAGGCTTACCGCGAGCGCCAGCGCCTGGATCAGAACCTGACCGTGGGCTTTTCCGATCAGGTCACGCGATTGTTCGGCAGTACTCAACCACTGGTCTCGCTAGGTCGAAACATTGGCCTGCTCGGCCTCGATCTGCTGCCGCCGGCCAAGCGTTGGTTCGCCCGACAGGCCATGGGCCTGGGTACGCGTCCCGATGCTTAAGTGGCTGACGAGCACGTTCGGCAAAGCACGTTTGATGCGCTGGTTCATGACGTTCTACCCGCCTTACCTTGGCGCGGGGGTTCGCGTGCGGCACATCAGCGATGATTTTCGGGACATCAAGGTGTCCATGGGATTGGGTTGGTACAACCGCAACTACGTCGGCACGCAGTTCGGTGGCAGCCTGTATTCGATGGTTGATCCGTTCTATATGTTGATGCTGATGGAAAACCTCGGCCGTCGGTTCATCGTCTGGGACAAATCCGCGGACATCGATTTCATCTCGCCGGGCAAAGGCCCGGTGTTCGCCAGCTTCAGGATCGATGAAGCCTTGCTCGACGAGATCCGCCAGCAAACGGCGAACGGCGAAAAATACCTGCCGCAATTGCAGGTCGATATCCACGACGGCGCCGGCACCTTGGTGGCGCGGGTCCAGAAAACCCTTTACGTGCGGCTCAAGCCGCAAGCGAGACAGGCTTAAAGCATGGAAATGCGCGCAGATCTGCTGATTGTCGGGGCCGGAATGGTCGGCAGCGCCCTGGCGTTGGCGTTACAGGACAGCGGGCTGGAAGTCCTGCTGCTGGACGGCAGCCCGATGAGCGTCAAACCCTTCGACGGGCAGGCGCCGTTCGAACCGCGAGTGAGCGCCTTGTCGGCCGCCAGTCAGCGAATTCTCGAGCGGCTGGGAGTCTGGGATGGCATCGCCAGCCGGCGCAGCAGTCCTTACACCGACATGCACGTCTGGGACGGCAGCGGCACCGGGCAGATCCACTTCTCGGCCACCAGCGTTCACGCCGATGTGCTCGGGCATATCGTCGAGAACCGCGTGGTTCAGGACGCCTTGCTCGACCGCTTGCACGACTGCGACCTGGGAATGCTGGCCAATGCGCGTCTGGAGCAGATGCGCCGCTCCGGCGACGACTGGCTGCTGACCCTCGCCGATGGCCGCACCCTGCGTGCGCCGTTGGTGATCGCGGCGGACGGTGCCAACTCGGCGGTGCGGCGCCTGACCGGCGTGGCCACGCGCGAGTGGGATTATATGCACCACGCAATCGTCACCAGCGTGCGCAGTTCACAACCTCATCAAATGACGGCCTGGCAGCGGTTCACCGATCACGGCCCATTGGCGTTTCTGCCGCTGGAGCGGGACGGTCGCCAGGATTGGTGTTCGATCGTCTGGTCGACCACGCCGAGTGAGGCTGAACGCTTGATGGCGCTGGATGATGAAGACTTCTGTCGCGAGTTGGAGCAAGCCTTTGAAGGCCGTTTGGGTTCGGTGCTGAGCGCCGATCCGCGTCTTTGCGTGCCGCTGCGGCAGCGCCATGCAAAGCGCTATGTGGCTGAGGGCCTGGCGCTGATCGGCGATGCGGCGCACACCATTCACCCATTGGCCGGGCAGGGCGTGAACCTCGGCTTCCTCGATGCCGCCGTGCTCGCCGAAGTGCTGCTGCAAGCGGCTGAACGGGGTGAGCGGTTGTCGGAGATGAAAGTGTTGAGCCGCTACGAGCGTCGGCGCATGCCGCACAATTTGGCGTTGATGGCGGCGATGGAAGGCTTTGAGCGTTTGTTCCAGGCCGATCCGTTGCCGGTGCGCTGGTTGCGTAATGCCGGGTTGAAGATGGTTGATCAGATGCCGGAGGCCAAAGCGTTGTTTGTGCGTGAGGCGTTGGGGTTGATCGGGGATCTGCCGGCGCTTGCCAAGGCTTGAGATTTTCACTGCGGCTGATGGCCTCATCGCGGGCAAGCCCGCTCCCACAAGAATTTCCGGTGGACACACTTTATGTGTGAACACTGGAGATCCCTGTGGGAGCGGGCTTGCCCGCGATGAGGCCGGTAAAACTATCCCATGTCTCATGCCATGCAACATCTGGTAACGCCTCCGCAAACTGATCGATTGAGAACGTAAATGTGAGTCCTTATCATTTGCCCTCACTTTTCAAATCGAGAGATCGCTCCCATGTTGGCACCGAAGCGTCTACTGACCGCACTCGCTCTGACTCTGATTGGCAGCACTGCCGCCCAGGCCGCTGCCGAAGTGGTGGTTTACTCCTCGCGTATCGACGAGCTGATCAAACCGGTGTTTGATGCCTACACCGCGAAAACCGGCGTGCAGGTGAAGTTCATCACCGACAAGGAAGCGCCGCTGATGCAGCGCATCAAGGCCGAGGGCGAGAATGCCACCGCCGACCTGCTGCTGACCGTCGATGCCGGCAACCTGTGGCAAGCCGAGCAGATGGGCATCCTGCAACCCTTCACTTCGAAAACCATCGACGCCAACATCCCGCTGCAATACCGCGCGGCTTCTCATGCCTGGACCGGCCTGAGCCTGCGGGCGCGAACCATCGCTTACTCCACGGACCGGGTGAAGCCGGGCGAGTTGACCACTTACGAAGGTCTGGCCGACAAGAACTGGGAAGGCCGCCTGTGCCTGCGTACGGCGAAGAAGGTCTACAACCAGTCCCTGACTGCCACCATGATCGAAGTGCATGGCGCCGACAAAACCGAGAAGATCCTCAAGGGTTGGGTCAACAACCTGTCCACCGACGTATTCTCCGATGATGTCGCGGTATTGGAAGCCATCAACGCCGGCCAATGCGATGTCGGCATCGTCAACACTTACTACTACGGCCGTCTGCACAAGCAGAAACCTGACCTGGCGGTGAAGCTGTTCTGGCCTAACCAGGCTGATCGTGGCGTGCATGTGAACCTGTCGGGCATCGGCCTGACCAAGTACGCGCCGCACCCGGAAGCCGCCAAGGCTCTGGTGGAGTGGATGACCACGCCTGAGGCGCAGAAGATCTTTGCCGACGTGAACCAGGAGTTCCCGGCCAACCCTGCGGTGACGCCGTCCGCGGAAGTCGCCGCCTGGGGCAAGTTCGTCGCCGATACGTTGCCTGTGGAAGTCGCCGGTAAACGTCAGGCCGAAGCGATTCGCTTGATGGATCGAGCTGGCTGGAACTGAGTCTGCTGCTTTAAAGAGCAAAAGGTCGCAGCTTTCGGCAGTTCCTACCGGGTGTACACCATCCCAATGTAGGAGCTGCCGAAGGCTGCGATCTTTTTGCGTTTTCCCTACACTTCACGATTTCCCTGCGAGAGACCGTCCTTGGCCCACCCCGCCCAACGCCGCTGGTATCCCCTGGTCTTCGTCATTGCTGCGCTGGTCCTGCTGCCCCTCAGCGTTTTGCTGATGTCCTGGCAAACCATCGATCATCAAATATGGTCCCACCTCTGGGACACCCAGTTGCCGCGGCTGCTGGGCAACACGCTGACCCTGGTACTCGGCGTCGGTGCCGGTGTAACGCTGTTGGGCGTCAGTCTCGCCTGGCTCACCAGCCTCTGTGAATTTCCCGGTCGACGCTGGCTGGATTGGGCGTTGATGCTGCCGTTCGCCATTCCCGCCTACGTGCTGGCTTTCGTTTTCGTCGGCCTGCTGGATTTCGCCGGCCCCGTGCAAACCCTGATGCGCGAATGGTTCGGCACTGGCCTGCGGTTGCCGCGAGTGCGCTCCACGGGCGGTGTCATCCTCGTTCTGGTGCTGGTCTTTTATCCCTACGTTTACCTGTTGGCCCGCACCGCGTTCCTGGCGCAGGGCAAAGGCCTGATGGAAGCGGCGCGAGTCCTGGGGCAATCGCCGTGGCAAGCGTTCTGGCGAGTCGCCTTGCCGATGGCGCGGCCGGCCATCGGTGCTGGCGTTGCGCTGGCGCTGATGGAAACCCTGGCGGATTTCGGGGCCGTGTCGGTGTTCAATTTCGACACCTTCACGACCGCTATCTACAAGACCTGGTACGGATTCTTCAGCCTCTCCACCGCCGCGCAACTGGCCAGTTTGTTGCTGCTGGTGGTGATGGTCGTGCTGTACGGCGAGCGCCGTGCCCGTGGCGCCAATCGAGCGAGCAATGAGCGGCCGCGGGTCAAGGCGTTGTATCACCTGCGTGGCTTCAAGGCGTTGGCGGCGATGAGTTGGTGCGGGCTGGTGTTTGCCTGCGCCTTCGTCATTCCGGTGCTGCAACTGGTGGTGTGGTTCTGGCAGCGCGGCCGTTTCGACCTGGATGAGCGGTACACCGGGCTCATTGTCCATACGCTGTATCTGGGCGGCATGGCGGCGTTGATCACTGTCAGTGTGGCGCTGGTGCTGGCGTTTGCCCGGCGCCTGGCGCCAACCCGGGCGATTAGTTCCGGTGTCAGCCTGGCCAACCTCGGCTATGCGTTGCCGGGTTCGGTGCTGGCGGTGTCGATCATGCTGGCCTTCAGTTATCTGGATCGCGAGCTGGTGATTCCGCTGTCGGGATGGTTGGGCGGAGCCGGAAAACCGTTGCTGTTGGGCAGTCTGTCGGCCTTGTTGCTGGCCTATCTGGTGCGTTTCATCGCGGTAGCTTATGGGCCACTGGAAAGCAGTTTGGCGCGAATACGGCCATCTTTGCCCGAAGCGGCACGTAGCCTTGGGGTCAGTGGGCCACGACTGTTTTTCAAAGTGTATCTGCCGTTATTGCTGCCCGGCACGTTGAGTGCTGCGCTGCTGGTGTTTGTCGATGTGCTCAAGGAAATGCCCGCAACCCTGCTGATGCGCCCGTTTGGCTGGGACACGCTGGCCGTGCGCATCTTTGAAATGACCAGCGAAGGCGAGTGGGCGAGGGCATCGTTGCCGGCGTTGACGCTGGTTCTGGTCGGGTTATTACCGGTCATCGGATTGATTCGACGTTCGGCGCATCGAAACACCTAGGTGTCAGTCCTACACCTTGAGGCTACAATGCGCGGCATTCGGTGCGGTCCGTCCTACAGACCCGTTCGCTGAAATCGGCTGAAAGCCTTCTATTTCAAGGCTTTCACCCCGTGCAGCATCGGCCCGCACCCTCGCCACGCCCGGAAGGAGAAACCCATGGGACAGCGTACGCCTCTGTATGACCTTCATCTCGCCCTCGGCGCGAAGATGGTCGATTTTGGCGGTTGGGATATGCCTCTGCATTACGGCTCGCAGGTCGAGGAACACCATCAGGTGCGCCGCGACTGCGGGGTTTTCGATGTATCCCACATGACCGTGATCGATGTCAGCGGCGCTCAGGCCAAAGCCTGGCTTCAGCATTTGCTGGCCAATGACGTCGAGCGTCTGCACAGCTCCGGCCGTGCCTTGTACAGCACCATGCTCAACGAGCATGGCGGCATCGTCGACGACATGATCGTCTATCGCCTCGACGACGGTTATCGCCTGGTGGTCAACGCCTCCACGCGTGATCAGGACCTGGCCTGGATGCAGGCGCACCTCGACGGCTTCGATGTGCAGCTCAACGAGCGCGCCGAGATGGCGATGCTGGCCATTCAAGGCCCCCATGCCCGACACAAAATTTCCGAGCTGGTCACCCAGTCTCGCGGCAACCTGATCCAGTCGCTCAAGCCGTTCGAAGGCCAGCCCGACGGTGACTGGTTCATCGCACGCACGGGGTATACCGGCGAAGACGGCCTGGAAATCATTCTGCCAGCCAATCAGGCCCCGGGTTTTTTCAACGATCTGGTGGGTGCAGGCATCTCGCCAATTGGCCTCGGGGCACGGGATACGCTGCGTGTCGAAGCCGGCATGAACCTGTACGGTCAGGACATTCATCAGGACGTTTCACCGCTGGCCTCGAACATGGCCTGGAGCATCGCCTGGGAGCCGGCGTCGCGTCAGTTCATCGGCCGCGATGCACTCGAAGCTGAACGGGCGGGCGGCGTGAAGCACAAACTGGTCGGTCTGGTCCTTGAAGAGCGCGGGGTTTTGCGCGCTCATCAAGTGGTTCGCATCGCCAATGTTGGCGAAGGGGAGATCACCAGTGGTAGTTTCTCTCCTACGCTTAGCAAGTCGATTGCACTGGCGCGCGTGCCGATGGCGACTGCCGACCGCGCAGAAGTGGAAATCCGTGGCAAATGGTACCCGGTCCGAGTGGTCAAACCGACCTTCGTACGCCATGGCAAAACCTTGATCTAACCTTTTCTGGCGGGCAACGACCGCTGACAATTTTCTTGAGGACACAGAATATGAGCGATATCCCTGCCGACCTGCGTTTTGCCGAAAGTCACGAATGGGCCCGTCTGGAAGCCGATGGCACCGTCACCGTGGGCATCAGCGATCACGCTCAGGAAGCCTTGGGCGATGTGGTATTCGTTGAGTTGACCGAAGTCGGAACCGTCTTCGCTGCCGGTGGTCAATCCGGCGTGGTTGAGTCGGTCAAAGCCGCGTCCGACATCTACTCCCCGGTTGCCGGTGAAGTGATTGCGATCAACGAAGAACTGAGCGCTAATCCGGAACTGCTCAACTCCGACCCGTACGGTGCCTGGATCTTCAAACTCAAGCCAAGCAACGCTGGCGATCTGGACAAGCTGCTCGATGCAGCGGGCTACAAGGCCGCCATCGGCGAGTAAACATCGCCAAAAGCGATCCGTACAAGAGCGCCGCGTTTTCCTTTCCTGGAGAACGCGGCGTTTTTGTTTTATGCCGTGTGGTGAGGTATTGCTGTGACGGTTTGCTGACCATTCATGCCGCCATTGCTACCGCTTTGTTTACCCTGGCGTGAAGCGCCGTTATTTGGTCTGCTGTCAGACGTATTGCCGGTTCGCCCGGAACCCAGGCACCACTGTCGTTGTAGGTGATCGTTTTGGATTCTCCGTCATTGACCGTAACGACGTAAGCGTTGGATACATTGCCTGGGATTAAAGAACCCGTCACTTGGGTTGTGCCGAACCATAGTTGAAACTGGTTTTTTGGCGTCATGGTCGTTGCACCGATACTCATTCCGCCTGAACAGTTCACCCAAATACAATAACCTTTGGAGTCCAGCAAAATTTCCCGAGGGTTGGCCGGTAATTGGTTGTTGATTAAAATATCTTCAGGGATACCGCCATTTGTGGCGGGACTGAATACACCATATTCATCGAGTGTCGTTTTTTGTCCGGTATTGATGGGACGATTTTTACCTCCTGAAGTGAATGTAATATCACCTTCTTGCATTGGTGTGTTTGTAAAGTTGACCATGAAAGAGGGGGTGGATATGTCGAATGTATTTTTGTATTGATAACTGGAGTTGTTTGTTGTGGCTTTGGGGAGCCTTGCTGACCATATGACGGTAAAGCTGTTGTTTACCATTTTTGCCAGATAAAGACTGTGGTTGTTGATTTTTTGGGCGATCAGTTGTGCCTCTTCGATATAAACAATAATTTGTTGTTGGCTCATGGCTGTTTTCCATTCATCCAGCGGAGTATTTTATGGTGGGCTTCCAGGCTCACCTGATTCGCTGTGGCGTTTGTACTGTCAATAAAAAACCCTGTAGATCCAGGATTTACAGGGTTTTTTGAACATGTTTGCGCGTTCAAGACTGTCAACGGTAAGACGAAGTGCTTTCAGTCCATTGTGCAAACGGTGCTCGATTCGCCCTCCATGCTATGCCGCTACTCTGCTCTCCACTCGGGCATGCAGCGCCGCGACTTCCTTGTCGCTGAGGCGTTTGGCCGGCTCGCCAGTCACCCAGTCGCCTTCGTTGTTATAGGTGAGGATGAAGCTGTCTCCGGCCTTCAAGGTTGCCACATAGGGATTGGATAGATTTTGGGCAATCAGCGAGCCTGTTTGTTGAAGGTTTCCGAACCACAGTTGGTATTGGTCTAATGGTGTCAGCGTAGCGGTGCCGATGTTCATGCCACTCTGGCGATTGACCCAGATATTATTGCCCTTGGAATCCAGCAGTATCTCGTGGGGATTGCCTTTCAGTTCGTTGTTGATAAGAATTTCTGATTTCACGCCGCCGTTTCTGGCTGGTGAAAAAACACCGTATTCATCGAGCGTTGTCGTTTGGCCGGTAGTGATGGGCAGGTTTTTACCACCGGAGGTAAAGGTGACATCGCCTTGTTTGACCGAATCGTTCGTAAAGTTGACATTGAAGGACGGTGTCGTGATATCGAACGTGTTTTTGTACTGATAGCTAGGATTGCGGGTGGTGGCCACCGCGCCTTTTGATTGCCAGATAACAGTAAAATCTTCATTTACCTTTTTGGCTAGATAAAGGCTGTAGCCGTTTTCTTTTTGGGCAATCAGTTGATCTTCTTCGATGAACAAGATTATTTGCTGGCTCATTTTTGAACTCCATTTCATTTCGAATAAAGCGTAGCTTGAGTTGTTTGTAACTGGGTAGTGGCTTTTTGGTTCCGTTGCCCAGTCCTCAACAAACATAGCATGCGGATTATTGCGCTATAGATCTATTGGCTATGGTTTGATTCTATCTATCGCGATTGGTTTTTTAAGAGTTTGGCTGTTTTAATAAGTGTTGGTTTTTCACCTGTTTGCAAGCGCCGTTGCGCGAGTACTTACGAAGGGTTTTATTTTTGGCGAGTAAGAATAACTATTTATAACTATCGGCGATGCATATATCGCTGGAATGAAAGAGCCTCAAAGTCTTGCGTGTTTTGTATGCTTCAGGGATGGGCCGCGTCCTAAGACGCCATGCCGCGCGCAGGAGAGCTATGCTGGTTTGACCGAGCTGCATCGACGTTGAGCGCCAGTCAAGAGAGAGCCCGTCATGTCCCAGTTGCCGTCCCTGAGCCAGTTACGCGACCCCAATGCCTTCCTTCGCCGCCACCTCGGGCCTGATGCCGCCGAGCAGCAGGCGATGCTCGACAGCCTAGGCGTCGGCAGCCGCGTCGAGCTGATCGAGCAGACGGTGCCGCCGGGGATTCGCCTGAACCGGGCGCTCGACCTGCCGCCCGCCCTCGACGAAGAAGCCGCGCTGGCCAAACTGCGTGGTTACGCCGAGCAGAACCAGGTCTGGACCAGCCTGATCGGCATGGGTTACCACGGGACGATCACGCCCGCCGTTATCCTGCGCAACGTGTTGGAAAATCCCGGTTGGTACACCGCTTACACGCCGTATCAACCGGAAATTGCCCAAGGCCGACTCGAAGCGTTGCTGAATTTCCAGCAATTGACTATCGATCTGACTGGCCTGGAGCTGGCCAACGCCTCGCTGCTGGATGAAGCCACGGCGGCGGCAGAAGCCATGGCCCTGGCCAAGCGGGTCGCCAAGTCCAGGAGCAATCTGTTTTTTGTGGATGAGAATTGTCATCCGCAAACCATTTCCGTGGTGCAGACCCGTGCCGAAGGTTTCGGTTTCGAGCTTATCATCGACGCTGTGGATAACTTGAAACAGCACCAGGTGTTCGGCGCGCTGCTGCAATACCCCGACACCCACGGCGAGATTCGCGACCTGCGTCCGTTGATCGATCACCTGCATGCCCAACAAGCACTGGCCTGCGTCGCGACCGATCTGTTGAGTCTGTTGTTGCTGACGCCGCCAGGAGAGTTGGGCGCCGACGTGGTGTTCGGCTCATCCCAGCGATTCGGCGTGCCCATGGGCTACGGCGGACCGCACGCGGCTTTTTTTGCCAGTCGTGATGAATACAAGCGGGCGATTCCCGGGCGGATCATCGGCGTATCCAAAGATGCTCGCGGCAACACCGCTTTGCGCATGGCCCTGCAAACCCGTGAGCAACACATTCGCCGGGAGAAGGCCAATTCGAACATTTGCACCGCCCAGGTGCTGCTGGCCAACATTGCCAGTTTCTATGCGGTCTATCACGGGCCGGAAGGGCTGAAACGCATCGCCCAGCGGGTTCATCGACTGACGTGCATCCTCGCTGCGGGCCTGGAACGCCACGGCATTCCGCGCCTCAACACACACTTTTTCGACACCTTGACGCTGGAGGTGGGCGGCACCCAGACGGCGATCATCGAAAGCGCCCAGGCCGCGCAAATCAATTTGCGCATTCTCGGACGCGGTCAGTTGGGGCTGAGCCTCGACGAAACCTCTGACGAAAGCACTGTGGCGAAGCTGTTCGATGTATTCCTCGGCGCCGATCATGGACTGAATGTCGACGACCTCGACGCTGAAACGCTTCCTTCCGGCATCCCCGACGGACTGCAACGATCCTCGCCTTACCTGCGTCACCCGGTGTTCAGCGCACATCACAGCGAAACCGAGATGCTGCGTTACCTCAAGCAGCTCGAAAACAAGGACCTGGCCCTCAACCAGTCCATGATCCCGCTGGGCTCCTGCACCATGAAGCTCAATGCCACCAGCGAGATGATCCCCATCACCTGGCCGCAATTCGCCAACCTGCACCCGTTTGTGCCGAAGGAGCAGGCGACCGGTTATGCGCTGATGATCGAAGAGCTGGAGCGCTGGCTCTGCGCGATCACCGGTTTCGATGCGATCTGCATGCAGCCCAATTCCGGCGCCCAAGGCGAATACGCCGGGTTGCTGGCGATCCGCAAATATCACGAGAGTCGTCATCAAGGTGCGCGGGATATCTGCCTGATTCCGTCATCGGCCCACGGCACCAACCCGGCCTCGGCGCAAATGGCTGGAATGCGCGTGGTTATCGTCGAGTGTGACGAGGCAGGCAACGTCGATCTGGACGACCTGAAAGGCAAGGCTGCCGAGGCGGGCGATAAACTCGCCTGCCTGATGGCGACGTACCCATCGACCCACGGCGTTTACGAGGAAGGCATCAGTGAGATCTGTGAAGTTATCCACAGCCACGGCGGCCAGGTGTACATGGATGGCGCCAACCTCAATGCGCAAGTCGGGTTGGCGCGGCCGGCAGACATTGGTGCCGATGTTTCCCACATGAACCTGCACAAGACTTTTTGCATTCCCCATGGTGGTGGCGGGCCGGGGATGGGGCCGATTGGTGTGCGGGCGCATCTGGCGCCGTTCGTGGCCAATCACCCGGTGGTGGCGATTGAAGGGCCGCTGCCGCAGAACGGCGCAGTCAGCGCGGCGCCCTGGGGCAGCGCGAGCATACTGCCGATCAGCTGGATGTACATCGCCATGATGGGACCGCAACTGGCAGATGCCAGCGAGGTGGCAATCCTCGCTGCGAATTACCTGGCGCAACATTTGTCCGGTGCATTCCCGGTGCTCTACACCGGGCGCAACGAGCGGGTGGCTCACGAATGCATTCTCGACCTGCGGCCACTCAAGGCACTGACCGGCATCAGCGAAGAGGACGTGGCCAAGCGTCTGATGGACTATGGCTTCCATGCGCCGACCATGTCGTTTCCGGTGCCGGGGACCTTGATGGTCGAGCCGACCGAAAGTGAGTCGAAAGCTGAGCTCGACCGCTTTATCGGGGCGATGCTGAGCATTCGCGCAGAAATCACCGAGGTGCAGAACGGCAACTGGCCTGTCGAGGACAACCCGCTGAAACGGTCACCGCACACGCTGGCCGACATCACCGGGGTTTGGGAGCGGCCGTACAGTATCGAACAAGCGGTGACACCGGACGCGCACACCAAGGCGCACAAGTATTGGCCGGTGGTGAATCGGGTGGATAACGTTTACGGGGATCGGAACCTGTTTTGCGCGTGCGTGCCCGTGGACGATTACCGCTGAGGGCGACGCCGATCAAATGTGGGAGCGGGCTTGCTCGCGAAAGCGGTTTGACATTCAAAAATGATGTCGACTGGTACACCGCTTTCGCGAGCAAGCCCGCTCCCGCATTAAATCGGGTTCACAAAAAAATGCCGCTCATATGAGCGGCATTTTTGTTCAGCTGAAAAGCTTACTCGGAAGCGACGGCATTCTTCGCCAGGATCGCATTCGCCAGCTCCATGTCCGTGGCCTGCAGGCCAGGATTGTCGGCGCGGACCTTTTGCATCGCGGCTTCCAGATACGGGCCGCGGATGCCGCCGTCACTGGCAACAAAGCTGCCGGCATCGTCCTGTGCGGCAATGATCAGCTTGTGATCCTTGAACGTCAGGTAAGTCGAACCGGTGGTTGCACCGGACGAGATGACGTTACGCCAAAAGCTGTCGGCCATCGCCGAACCGACTGGAAGGGACAACACGGCGATGGTAGCGACAGCAAGTTTGAAACGCATGATGGGTGACTCCACTGGGTTAACTACGTGGGCTTTGATTGCCAATTACCCAATGGAGTTCCCGGATGGATCGTCAGCCCTGTCGCTCGCACAACTGTCCCTTGCCGGTGACTTGCTGAACACGTTGGAGCCAGCAGGTTTTGTTTGGCACCATGGCTGATTGTTTTCGATGCACGGATGCTTCCCTTGTCTATTGACGCACTGCTTTACGTCACCGTAATGAACATTTTGCTCCTTATGTTCATTGGCCTCCCCACGTTGTTGATTGGGCTATGCATTCCCGGCTGGCGTCGGCGGATGTTGCGCCAGCCTTGGCGTTTTGGTGCATTGGGGCTGGCGTGTCTCCTGGTGGTTGGCTTCACCGTTTACCGGAGTGTGTAAATTGCGCTGCTGCGCGGATCGCACGTTTCGTGCGGCTGGGTGGTTGGGCCTCACATCGATAAATACACCGCGCCGCGTAGCTACTTCTGCTCACTCTGCGGTGTCACCCGCAGCACCTCCTCGATCGTCGTCAGCCCCGCGGCGACTTTCTGCGCGCCCGACAGTCGCAGGCTGCGCATGCCTTCCTTGAACGCCTGACGCCGGATCGCCAGCAGATCGGTGTCGGGGTTGATCAGTGCTTTGAGGCCATCCGTCAGTTGCATGATTTCGTAGACCCCGGCGCGGCCGCGATAGCCGGTGTCGCGGCATTCCAGGCAACCGATGGCGCGCTGGGCGTTGCCCGGTAGCGGTGCCTGCCAGGGTTTGGTCAGGGTTTGCCAGTCTTCTTCACTCAGTGTCAGTGGTGCCTTGCAGTGCGGGCACAACGTACGGACCAGTCGCTGCGCCATGACGCCAAGCACCGTCGCCTTGATCAGGTAATGCGGCACGCCGAGTTCCAGCAGGCGGCTGATGGCGCTGGGCGCGTCGTTGGTGTGCAACGTCGAGAGCACCAGGTGACCGGTGAGCGCGGCCTGGATTGCCATTTCAGCGGTTTCGAGATCACGGATCTCGCCGATCATGATGATGTCCGGGTCTTGTCGCATCAGTGCGCGCACACCGGCGGCGAAGGTCAGGTCGATGTTGTGCTGGACCTGCATCTGGTTGAACGCTGGCTCGACCATCTCGATCGGGTCTTCGATGGTGCAGAGGTTGACCTCCGGCGTCGCCAGTTTTTTCAGGGTGGTGTAGAGCGTGGTGGTCTTGCCCGAACCGGTCGGCCCGGTCACCAGAATGATGCCGTTGGGCTGAGTCGTCATGTCCTGCCAGCGGCGCAAATCATCGGCGGAAAAGCCCAGCTGATCGAAGTTCTTGAGCAGCACTTCCGGGTCGAAGATCCGCATGACCATTTTTTCGCCAAACGCCGTTGGCAACGTCGACAGTCGCAGCTCGACTTCGCCACCGTCCGGGGTTTTGGTTTTCACCCGGCCATCCTGGGGTTTGCGTTTTTCCGCGACATTCATCCGTCCCAGGCTCTTCAGGCGACTGACGATGGCCATGGTCACCTGCGGCGGGAATTGATAGACGTTGTGCAACACACCGTCGATGCGAAAGCGCACCGTGCCTTGCTCGCGACGGGGTTCTATGTGGATATCGCTGGCGCGCTGCTGGAAGGCGTATTGGAACAACCAGTCGACGATGTTGACGATGTGCGCGTCGTTGGCGTCCGGCTCCTGGTCGCTGGCGCCGAGGTTGAGCAGTTGTTCGAAGTTGCCCAGGGTGCTGGTCTGTTGATCGTTGTTGGTCGCGCCGCTGACCGATTTGGCCAGACGGAAAAACTCCACGCTGAAGCGCTGAATGTCTATCGGGTTGGCCACCACGCGCTTGATGGGCAGCTTCAGAACGTGGGTCAGGTCGGCTTCCCAGCCTTTGACGTAAGGCTGGGCGCTGGCCACGGTCACCGCGTCGCGATCAATGGACACCGCGAGAATCTTGTGGCGCTGGGCGAAGGCGTAGGACATCAGCGGCGTAATGGCCGCGACGTTGATTTTCAGCGGATCGATGCGCAAGTAGGGCTGGCCGGCCTGCTGCGACAGCCACAGGGTCAGGCTTTCCAGGTCAAGGTGTTTACCGGGACGACTGAGATCGTCCAGCTGCTGGCTGGCGATGAACTCCAGCGGGTGCATCTGGCCATGGGTGGCGTGACGACGGCGGGCGTTGAGCGCGTGCTCGGCCGAGTCCTGGCTGATACAGCCCTGGGCGACCAGTTCGCGCAGCAAATCATTGAGATCCAGCCAGCGGTCCTGAATGGCAAGTTGAACGGACATGCGGGCTCCTCGTGAACAACAGTTCGCAAAGGATAGTCGTGGACCCGCTGACCGTTGGGCCACTACCCGACGAAGCCGTATCGGCTTTTTTCAGCCTGTCGCCTGAGTCGCGTCAACCCACGCAGAATCAGCCGCTTGCAGTTCAACCGAACAGACGCTGATCAGGTTACGTAATTTTTCCGCAATCACTTGCGCACGGTGCCAGCTCAGCCCGTCGATAACGATGTCGATCGACAGCAAATCGTCCATACGTTGCACGTTGACCTGTTGCGGCGTCAGGCATTGCAACGCGAACAGGTTGAGCGCACGGCACAGCAGATCCGGTTCGGCCTCGGCCAGCACTTGATAGTGGACGCCGCAGTGGACATTGCTGACGTTCCAGACATCGGCGCGGGTGGGCGGGGTGTTCACGGCTTCGAGATGCGGCATGATCGGTCTCCAAAATCAGTGGAGGAATTTTTACATTCGATGCCGGGTATTTCTTATCTATGATGGGGGTTATTGGCGATCTATCGAATCGTGTGATTCAATAAAATATCAATTACAGGTTTTTTTATGCAAAGCGAGCTGGATGGCTACGACCGCAAGATTCTCGCGTTGCTGCAAGAGGACGCTTCGCTCTCCAGCGCACAGATCGCCGAACAGGTGGGGCTTTCGCAATCGCCCTGCTGGCGGCGGATTCAGCGGATGAAGGAGGAGGGGATCATTCGTGGGCAGGTGACGCTGCTGGACCGGAAGAAGATCGGGCTTAACACGCAGATTTTTGCCGAGGTCAAACTCAACGCCCATGGACGCTCGAACTTCACCGAATTCACCGAGGCGATTCGCGGCTTTCCCGAGGTGCTGGAGTGTTATGTGCTGATGGGGTCGGTGGATTTCTTGCTGCGGATTGTGACAGCGGACATCGAGGCGTATGAGCGGTTTTTCTTCGAGAAGCTGTCGATGGTGCCGGGGATTCAGGAGGTGAACTCGATTGTGGCGTTGTCGGAGATCAAGTCGACCACCAGTTTGCCGGTCTAGGGTTTCGTGGTGAGTGTGCGGGCCTCTTCGCGAGCAAGCCCGCTCCCACATTTGACTTCTGTCGTACACAGAGATTGTGTTCACTGAAAATCAAATGTGGGAGCGGGCTTGCTCGCGAAAGCGGTATTACATGCGCAGCAACATCTTCCAGGCACGATTCTGATAAACCGCAATCGCCTGCTGCTTGCGTGCATCCAGCGACTCATCGGTGATCGGCTCGTTCGCTAACAGAGCAAGCTGCTTCAGCTCGCCGTACAGGCGATCCATTTCCGGGATCTCCAGCACGTGGCGGGCGTGGTGCAGCCAAGACTGGATGCGCTCGATGCGCGGCAGTTGCTCGGCCAGATCTTCCGGCTGCTGCTGGTAACGCTGCAATTGCAGTGATGTGGCTTCTTCACCCAACAGGCGTGGCAACCAGCTGCCCAACTGCGCAGCGCCCTGGCGATTGCCGCGAACATTGCGATCGGCCGCCCAGGTGCGGGCCAGCAACCAGCGCGAAGTGTTCAGCGAGAACTGGCCCCAGCGCGGGTCTTCGAGTTCTTCGAGGAACTGCTCCGGCGCGGCTTTACGCACGTCTTCGTCGTCCTGACCGGCTTGCACCAGTGGGCGCCAGTCTTCGAGCAACGCATCCAGCGCGAGGCGCAGGTCGTGTGTCGACTGACGCGGGGCGGCCTGGCCCAGGCTGCTCAGCAACGCGCGCAATTCAGCGAGGTTTTCGACCCAGTCCTGCAACAGGCGCCAATGGCCATTGAAGCGATATTGCTCGGCCAGGCGCTGGCTGCTGCTCAGCAAGTGCCAGCTCAGCGCGGCGAACGCGTCGTCCAGCGGTGTTTCGGCAGTGATTTGCGGCGCCGCCAGGCTCAGCGAGTAGCTGTTGGCGTCATACAAACGATAACCGCGCTCGGCCTTGCTGATGTCACAGGGCATCAGGGCCAGGGTTGCAGCCAGTTCGGCGGCCAGTTCCAGCAGCGCGGCCGGTTCGCCTTCGCGAAGCTCCAGCTCCAGTTCGCAGATTTCTTCTTTCTGTTTGCCGACGACAACGTGGCCCAGGTCCAGCGCGGCTTCGATCACCACTTTGGTCTTGCCACGGCCCCAGGCGATTTCGGCGCGTTCACGCACGAAGTCGGTGGTGAAAATCGGCTTGAGGGTTTTCTTGTCCAGCTCGGCCAACTCTTCAGGCCAGCATTCGCCGTCGAGTTTCTTCACGTCGAGCTTGGCTTTGGGCAGGTTCCAGTCGTATTCGTTACGCTCGGACAAACCGGCAACGCTCTGGCCACGGGTCTTGAGCGTCTGGATCACTTCTTCGCCATCGCGGCGCAGGCGCAGGGCAACCTTGGCGCGGGCCAGGTCACGCTCAGGCGTGTCGAAGTACTGGTTCATCAGTTCACGGCGTTCCCAGCCACTTTTGTTGCGTTTTTTCAGTAGCGGGTGCTCGCGCAGGGCGGCGAGGGTTTCGCGGCTGACGCGGAGTTTGATTTCGGTTTCTTTCTGCATGGCCGGAAAATCCAGAATCGGGAGCGCAGCCGGGGGAATGTGTGGCTGCCAAGGTCGTGCAGTGTACAGGACTGGCCGACACTCCGCGCCGCGACGGTTTATTCCTGTCGCCGGATGGTTCTATGATGGACTTCAATTCGCGAGTTGGAGTCAGCGATGTCTTTGCCGTCCATGAAAGATCAGTTCGCTGCGCTGATTGCCGCGCCGTCGGTCAGTTGTACCCAGGCCAGCCTCGATCAATCCAACCGTCCGGTGATTGATTTGCTGGCGACGTGGCTCGGCGACCTGGGGTTTGCCTGCGATATCCAGCAGGTCAGCCCCGGAAAATTCAATCTGCTGGCCAGTTTTGGTTCCGGCCCCGGTGGCCTGGTGCTGGCGGGGCATAGCGATACTGTGCCGTTCGATGGCGCGTTGTGGCAGACCGATCCGCTGAAGCTGACCGAGGTCGATGGCCGCTGGGTCGGTTTGGGCAGTTGCGACATGAAAGGTTTTTTCGCCCTGGCCATCGAAGCCGTCCTGCCCTTGCTCGACCGGCCGTTCAAGCAGCCGTTGCTGATTCTTGCCACCTGCGATGAAGAAAGTTCGATGTCCGGGGCTCGTGCCTTGGCCGAAGCAGGACGTCCATTGGGTCGGGCGGCGGTGATCGGCGAGCCGACCGGGTTGAAGCCGATCCGCATGCACAAAGGCATCATGATGGAACGCATCGACATCCTCGGTCAGAGCGGCCACTCCTCGGACCCGCGCCTCGGTCATAGCGCCCTCGAAGCCATGCACGATGCCATCGGCGAATTGCGTGGATTGCGTCTGCTGTGGCAACGCGAATACCGTAATCCGCAGTTCGGCGTACCGACGCCGACCATGAACTTCGGTTGCATCCATGGCGGGGATAACCCCAACCGCATCTGCGGTCAGTGCTCGCTGGAATTCGATCTGCGTCCGCTGCCGGGCATGGACCCCAAGGTGCTGCGTGCGGAGATTCTGAAGAAGCTCGACCCGATCGCCGAGCGCCATCAGGTAAAGATCGATTACGCGCCACTGTTCCCCGAAGTGCCGCCCTTCGAGCAGGACGAAGATGCCGAGTTGGTCCGCATTGCGGAAAAGCTCACCGGTCATCGCGCCGAAGCAGTGGCGTTTGGCACCGAAGCGCCTTATCTTCAGCGTCTTGGTTGCGAAACAGTGGTGTTGGGCCCGGGCGACATTGCCTGCGCGCACCAACCCGGGGAATACCTCGAAATGTCACGTTTGCAGCCTACCGTGCATCTATTAAGGCAGTTGATTGAACATTACTGCCTGACACCGGCCAAAATGTGACCTGTGTAGGAGCCGGCTTGCTGGCGATGAACGATAACGCGATTCACCTGATGGACCGCAGCGTCTGGATCGCCAGCAAGCCGGCTCCTACAGGTTACGTAAATAACCGATGTCCAAACCCGTATTCATGAGGAGAGCTCGCGTGTCGCCAAGCCTGTTCCGACGATAACCATCAGCCCGCTGTGCGTTTTCTGCTTCGCCCATTTTTTGGCTGCTATTTATTACAGGCCCAGGTTCATGCCCGAATACGTTAATTGGCTTCGTCACGCTTCGCCTTACATCAACGCCCACCGTGATTGCACCTTCGTCGTCATGCTGCCCGGTGACGGCGTGGAACATCCGAACTTCGGCAACATCGTTCACGATCTGGTGCTGCTGCACAGCCTCGGCGTGCGACTGGTGCTGGTTCACGGTTCCCGTCCGCAGATCGAAACCCGCCTGGCCGCGCGCGGCCTGACCCCGCATTACCACCATGGGATGCGCATCACCGATGCGGCGACCCTCGAGTGTGTGATCGATGCGGTCGGCCAGCTGCGCATTGCCATCGAAGCGCGGCTGTCGATGGACATGGCTTCGTCGCCGATGCAGGGCTCGCGCCTGCGGGTGGCCAGCGGCAATCTGGTGACCGCACGGCCGATCGGCGTACTCGAAGGCGTCGACTATCACCACACCGGCGAAGTGCGCCGGGTTGACCGCAAAGGCATCAATCGCCTGCTGGACGAGCGCTCCATCGTGCTGTTGTCGCCGTTGGGCTACTCGCCGACGGGTGAGATTTTCAACCTCGCGTGTGAAGATGTGGCGACCCGTGCGGCCATCGACCTGGGGGCCGATAAACTGCTGCTGTTCGGCGCCGACCTGGGGTTGATCGATGAAAACGGTCGTCTGGTTCGTGAACTGCGTCCGCAGCAAGTGCCGGCGCATTTGCAGCGTCTGGGCAATAACTATCAGGGCGAATTGCTGGATGCCGCGGCTGAAGCTTGCCGTGGCGGCGTGGCGCGCAGTCATATCGTCAGTTACGTCGAAGACGGTGCACTGCTGACCGAGCTGTTCACCCGTGACGGTGGCGGTACGCTGGTGGCGCAGGAGCAATTCGAGGTAGTGCGCGAGGCCGCGATTGAAGACGTCGGCGGTTTGCTGGACCTGATCAGCCCGCTGGAAGAGCAGGGAATTCTGGTGCGTCGTTCGCGCGAAGTGCTGGAGCGCGAGATCGAGCAGTTCAGCGTGGTCGAGCGCGAAGGCATGATCATCGCGTGCGCGGCGCTGTATCAGATTGCCGATTCGGATGCGGGGGAGCTGGCGTGCCTCGCGGTGAACCCGGAGTACCGCCATGGTGGTCGTGGGGATGAGCTGCTTGAGCGGATCGAAACCCGCGCCCGGGCTCAGGGGTTGAAGACTCTGTTCGTCCTCACCACCCGGACTGCCCACTGGTTCCGTGAGCGTGGTTTCGTGCCGAGCAGCGTCGAGCGTCTGCCATCGGCGCGGGCGTCGCTGTACAACTATCAGCGTAATTCGAAGATCTTCGAAAAAGCCCTGTAACCGTGTCGCGCCCATCGCCAGCAAGCCGGCTCCTACAGGATTCAGGTGATTCCTTGTAGGCGCCGGCTTGCTGGCGATCGGTTGCAAAGCAACCGCCCAAATTACTCGGTGACGAACTTCGCGCTGACATACGGCGAATAATCCGGCAGCACCGTCTCTACCTTGCCTTGCTCCTTCAAGAACTTCGCCGTCTCACCAATCGCCTTCGCCGTGCCGCCGTCCAGCAGCGCGGTGGTCTGTTGTGCCTTGGCGTCCGGGAAGGCCGAGCCGGCCAGCAGTTCCGGCACATCGGCGGCATTGGCACCGGTCAGTTTGGCGATTTTCTGCACCGGTACCGAATCAGCGGTCCAGCTGTCTTTATGCGCGGCGTAATCGGCGAAGGAGTCCAGGGTAACCTTGGCGAATTTGGCCACGACGTCCGGATGCTTCTCGGCGTAATCCTTGCGCGCAACCCAGACTTCGAAGGTCGGTGCGCCCCATTGGCCGACCTGGGCGGCGTCGGTCAAGGTCTTGCCTGTCTTGCGAATTTCCCCCAGCGCAGGCGACCAGACGAACGCGCCATCAATATCGCCGCGCTTCCAGGCGGCTGCAATTTCCGCCGGTTGCAGGTTCACCACTTTGACTTTCGAGGCGTCCAGGCCCCAGTGCTTCAAGGCACCGAGCAAGCTGTAGTGAGAGGTTGAAACGAACGGCGTGGCGATGGTCTTGCCGATCAGATCTTCCGGTTTATCGATGCCGCTGCCATTGCGCACCACCAGGGCTTCAGCAGCGTTGATCTGGGCAGAAACGATGAACGCGACGATCGGCAAATTGCGCGAAGCGGCCGCAGCCAGCGGACTTGAACCGAGGTTGCCGATCTGCACATCACCCGAGGCAATCGCCGTCACCACTTCCGGGCCACTGTTGAAACGGCGCCAGTCGATTTTCTGGCCGATGGTTTTCTCGTAGAGGCCATCGGCTTGCGGGACTTTGCTGGGGTCTATGCCGGTTTGATAACCCACGGTGAGGTTCGCGGCATGGGCAGAAAAAGAAAATAATACCGATACACAAACTGTAACAATTGACTTGGATAGTGCGCGCTTGGTCGTCATGGCGTTGCCTTCGATGAGATTGAATACGGATGCTTTAAATCTAATCGATCTAAAAAAATACAAATAAATACCTTTTGGGAATTAGCTTATGAAGCGTTTTTTCAATGAGCCAATTCCCAAAGGGTATGAAAAAGAAACGAACACTTCTTTTTAGGTTTATGACGCGCTCGTAAACCTGCATGGACCGAATTGGCGGGGGTTAGACCATGGTCGTAGACACACATAGTTACGATTGACTTGTGGGTCACGGTCTGGCGCTAATCGCCAATCCTAGGATCCCGGGCGTTTGACTCGGGGCCAGGACTACAAGAATTAGAAACGAGAGGAGCTTAACAATGAACAAGTCCACCTTGGCCTTGGCCGTGGCCGTAGGGGTTTTGGCGCAGCAGGCAGGCGCCGCCGGTTTCATCGAAGACAGCAAGGCTTCCGTCAGTTCTCGCACGATGTATTACAACGCTGATGCCCGTGAGGGTGCTTCTACTCCTGCCAACAATCAGCGAGAAACTGCTCAGGGCTTCAAGTTCGATTACCTGTCCGGTTTTACCCAAGGCGTGGTGGGCTTTGGTTTTGACGCCCAGGCATTGGTGGGCATCCATCTGGACGGCGGTCGCGGTCATCACCCGGACAGCAACACATTCTTCCCCAGCGACACTGACGGCTCGGCATCTGACCCATGGAGCCGTGTAGCAGGTAACGTGAAGGCGCGCATCTCGAAAACCGAGGCCCATCTGGGTGGCGCGCTCCAACCCAACATGCCGATTCTGGTCGCGAACGACAGCCGTTTGCTTCCACAGACCTTTGAAGGTGGCACCATCACCTCGAAGGAGATCGACAACTTTACGTTCAACCTGGGTCAACTTGAGCATGCAGCGGGTCGTGCCTCGTCCAACACCACCGGCCTGGCTGTCTCTACCATTGGCAATGCGAAAGAAAGCAACCAGTTCCGTTACGCCGGTGCTGACTGGAAGGTCACCAAAGACCTGACGCTGCAGTACTACCACGCGAATCTGGAAGACTATTACAAGCAAAACTTCTTCGGCCTCGTGCACGTCTTCCCGATCAGCAACAACCAGTCTTTCAAGACCGACCTGCGCTACTTTGACAGCAGTTCCGACGGCAAGAATGGTGATGCGGGTTATCGCTTCAACAACAACGGTGGTTATGCCAAGACGCCGGGCGAGGTTGATAACACGACCTGGAGCGCCATGTTCACCTACACTCTGGGTGGCAACGCCTTCCTGGTCGGTCACCAGCGTGTCAGCGATGACGGTGGTTTCGTTTATCTGAACCAGGGCAACGTGGTCGATGGCAATGGCCGCAATGAAGGCGCTGGCGGCTCGAGCTTCTACCTGTTCACCGACGCCATGATCAACGGCTTCGTGCGTGCCGGCGAGAACACCACTTTCGGCCAGTACACTTATGACTTCGCCTCTCTGGGGGTTCCGGGCTTGAAAGCCTCGGCTGCCTATCTGCGCGGCGAGAACATCAAAGCGGCCAACGGCATTGGTAAAGACCAGACCGAGTGGGAACGCGACCTGCGTGTGGATTACGTGATTCAAACGGGCGCCTTGAAAGGATTCGGGACAACGCTGCGTCACGGCACTTACCGTGGTGACACTCCCAACATTAACGCCCAGGACCAGACCCGTCTGATCTTCAACTACACCTACAGCTTCCTGTAAAAGCTTCGCAAGAAAGCCTCGCCGGTTGGCGGGGCTTTTTTTTGCGTTTTTTTTCATATGCTAATTGGGTATTGCTTAGTAATTTATTATTCTTTTTAGCTTTTAAAATAAAGCCCTAAAGTGCATCCCGCCGGGGCCGATACCTTGTGTCCCGTAGCAATTAAAATGCTTTTTTTTATTCCAGAACGGCATTAAAAAAGAATGAGATGATTTTTTTACGTTTACCATGCCGGCCCATTCGCCGCCGTCGACCCTTGATTTAGACGCATCGGTCGATTGGCGCGCGGATAGCGGTCAGCGGTACACGCACATTTCAGGATCCAGGGCATTCGACTCAGGACCGAAAAAATTAGAAAAGAGAGGAGCGAAACAATGAACAAGTCCACCTTGGCCATGGCTGTGGCCGTAGGGGTTTTGGCGCAGCAGGCAAGCGCCGCCGGTTTCATCGAAGACAGCAAGGCTACCTTGGGGCTGCGTAACTTCTATATCAACACGGATAACCGTGACCACGATGCCAACACCGCTGCCAACAAGCGCAATGGCGTTCAGAGCAAAAACGAAGAATGGGGCCAAGGCTTCGATCTGCGCTTCACCTCCGGCTACACCCAAGGCACTGTCGGTTTCGGTATCGACGCTATCGGCCTGCTGGGCGTGCGTCTGGATTCCGGCGGCGGTACTAACGGCGCAACTGCAACTTCGTACGGCGGCACCGTTTTCCCAAGCAAATCCAACGGTGAAGCGGTTGATAACTTCTCCAGCCTGGGCCTGACTGCCAAAGCCAAGATCTCCCAGACCGAACTGAAGCTGGGTACCCTGCAGCCAAAACTGCCGGTTATCGTGACCAACGACGGTCGTTTGCTGCCGCAAACCTTCCAGGGTGGCCAGATCACTTCGAACGACATCAAGGACCTGACACTGGTCGGTGGTCAGATCGAGCACGCCAAGGGCCGTAACTCCAGCAACAACGAAGAGTTGTCGATTGCGGGTGCCAACGCTCACACCGCTCTTGGCCGTGACAGCAACAAGTTCATCTATGGTGGTGGTGACTACAAAATCACCAAAGACCTGACTGCCCAGTACTACTACGGCAATCTGGAAGATTTCTACAAGCAGCACTTCCTGGGTCTGGTGCACAACTGGGCAATCGGTCCGGGCGTGTTGAAGTCTGACTTCCGTTACTTCAACAGCCGTGATGATGGCGCCAATGGCCACGACTTGAACTACTACACTTCGGGTAACTACAGCGGTGTGGCAAGTGGTAAAGGTAAAGTCGACAACAATCTGTACAGTGGCCTGTTCCTGTACACCGTTGCCGGTCACACCTTCGGTGGCGGTTACCAGGTCAGCAACGGTAGTAGCGACTTCCCTTGGTTGAACCAGGGTGACGGCTCGTCGGCTTACCTCACTACCGACATGCAGATTGCCAAGTTCGCCCGTGCCGGTGAACGCACCTGGCAAGCTCGCTACTCGTACGACTTTGCCAAAGTCGGTGTACCTGGCCTGACCGCCGGTGTGGTTTACCTGCGTGGCGACAACATCGACACCGTTTCTGGAACTCGTCCTTACCCTGAGTCGGGCAGTGGCCGATCCGAGTGGGAACGCGACCTGACCATCGGTTACGTCGTACCGGAAGGCCCGCTGAAGAACCTGGGCCTGATGTGGAAAAACGCTTCGTGGCGCAACGACGTTCCGGGTCAACGCGACCAGGACGAAAACCGCCTGATCGTCAGCTACTCGATCCCGCTGTTGTAATAGCGCTCGCGTAACCGCTGAAAAAAAGCCCCGCCCGGCATCACGCCGGGCGGGGCTTTTGCGTTTCCAGGGCGGGGTCACCCCCGTAATCCCGTCCTGGAACGCCCTTTTGCAGCGACTCAAGGCCTTCTCGAACCTTGGAAGTGATAGTCGTCGCGATGGCTTTGAAGGTCCAGTGAACAGATCTTTAATATTCTTTTCAGATCTAATAATCGTGATATTTATTCTTTTTATAGAATCCCAAACACGAGCTACAGTTGAGTTCTACAACACACTCATCAGGAGCCCACCATGAGCATCAGACTCGGCGACATCGCCCCCGATTTCGAGCAGGATTCCAGCGCCGGCACCATCCGTTTCCATGAATGGCTGGGCGACAGCTGGGGCGTGCTGTTTTCCCACCCGGCAGACTTCACCCCGGTGTGCACCACCGAGCTGGGCTTCACCGCCAAGCTCAAGGACGAATTCACCCAGCGCGGCGTCAAGGCCATCGCGCTGTCCGTAGACCCGGTGGACTCGCACCACAAGTGGATCGAGGACATCAACGAAACCCAGAACACCGTCGTCAACTTCCCGATCCTGGCCGACGCTGACCGCAAGGTCTCGGACCTGTACGACCTGATCCACCCCAACGCCAACGACACCCTGACCGTGCGCTCGCTGTTCGTGATCGACCCGAACAAAAAGGTTCGGCTGACCATCACCTACCCGGCGAGCACGGGCCGTAATTTCCATGAAATCCTGCGGGTGATCGACTCGCTGCAACTCACCGACAACTACAAGGTGGCCACCCCGGCCAACTGGAAGGACGGTGAAGAAGTAGTGATCGTGCCGTCGCTGCAGGATCCGGAGGAAATCAAGAAACGCTTTCCAAAAGGTTATCGCGCGGTGAAGCCTTACCTGCGTTTGACGCCACAGCCGAACAAGTGACCCGATAGTTTTCGGGTGTGGCTGAAATCGCCTTCGCGAGC
>Ga0255334_1000526_pt1 | contig 28469 bp, 27 predicted proteins | sample EtOH5_35cm_T3_12_FD_202080 | JGI IMG/M metagenome (GOLD analysis project Ga0255334, IMG submission 202080) | Sandy soil microbial communities from University of British Columbia, Vancouver, Canada - EtOH5_35cm_T3_129 | ecosystem: Engineered > Artificial ecosystem > Sand microcosm > Unclassified ... | reverse complement strand
CAGTCGGACCAGACGAGCCGTCCTAGCTCGCTTCAAATAACGCCATGGCCTCGACATGTGCCGTCTGAGGAAACATATCGAGAATCCCGGCACGTTTTAACCGGTAGCCCTGCTTGATCAATTCGACCGTATCGCGCGCCAGCGTTGCCGGATTGCACGACACATACACCAACCGTTTGGCGCCCAGGGACGCCAGCTTGCGCACTGCCTCGAAAGCACCGTCACGCGGTGGGTCCAAGAGTACCGCACAAAAGCCTTCCCGCGCCCATTCGGCATGGGTCAAAGGCTGGGATAAATCGGCCTGAAAAAACTTCGCATTATGAAGATTGTTGCTAGCAGCGTTCGCGGCTGCCCGCTCGACCATCGCCTGCACACCTTCCACCGCCACCACTTCGCGAACGACCTTGGCCAGCGGCAAGGCAAAGTTACCCAAGCCACAGAATAGATCGAGAACGCGTTCATCCGCCGTCGGCTTCAGCCACTCCAACGCCTGGGCGATCATCGCTTCGTTGACCCCGGCGTTGACCTGGATGAAATCTCCCGGTCGGTACGCCAGGTTCAAATCCCACTGTTCAAGTCGATAACCCAACGACTGGTCAGCCTCGACCGGTTGCGGTTCACCGTCACCGTGCAGCCACAGTTGGGCTTCATGGAAGGCGCAGAAATCCTTGAGGATCGTCATGTCGGCGTCGGACAGCGGCGCCATGTGCCGCAACAAAACCGCCAACGACGAACCGCTGAACAATTCCACATGCCCCAGCGCCTGAGGTTTGCTCAAGCGCCGGAGCATTTCCGGCAAGCGGGTCATGATCGGTTGCAAAGGCTGTACCAGCACCGTGCATTCGTTGATCGCAACGATGTCCTGACTGCCAGCGGCGCGGAAACCGACTTCGAGTTTTTTCGCCTTCATGTCCCAGCGCACCGCCACTCGGGCGCGACGCCGGTAACCGAATTCCGGACCGCTCAAAGGCGCGGCCCATTCTTCGGGTTCGACACCGGCGACCTTCGACAACTGCTCGGCGAGCATGCGCTGTTTCAGGGCGAGTTGTTCGTTGTGCGGCAAATGTTGCACGCTGCAACCGCCACAGCGACCCGCATGCGGACACGGTGCCGGGCGGCGCAGTTCGCTGGCCTGGAACACCTGCTCGGTGCGCGCCTCGACCACTTTGCCGTGGGCGCCCAATACGCGTGCTTCGACTTCTTCACCGGCCAATGCGCCGATGACGAACCAGGTGCGACCTTCAAAAAACGCGATACCACGACCGTCATTAGCCAGGCGCTCGATACTCAAGCGCTGCTTTTTGCCAGTCGGAATTTGCGGGGCCTTGCTGCCGCCGGTGGGCTGGAAGCGCAGGCCTCTCTCTTGCTTGGCCATCAGTTGGGCGCGTCGAAAATGCCGGTCGACAAGTAACGGTCGCCACGGTCGCAGATGATCGCGACGATCACCGCGTTTTCAACTTCTTTGGACAGACGCAGCATCGCTGCCACCGCACCGCCCGAGGACACACCGCAGAAGATGCCTTCTTCGCGGGCCAGACGACGGGTCACGTCTTCGGCTTCGCTTTGCGCCATGTCGACGATCCGGTCCACGCGCTCGGCCTGGTAGATCTTCGGCAGGTATTCCTGCGGCCAGCGACGGATGCCCGGAATCGCCGAGCCTTCCATCGGTTGCAGACCGATGATCTGCACGCTTTCGTTCTGCTCTTTCAAGTAGCGCGAGACGCCCATGATGGTACCGGTGGTGCCCATGGAGCTGACGAAATGGGTGATGGTGCCTTCGGTCTGACGCCAGATTTCCGGGCCGGTGGTGGTGTAGTGCGCTTCGGGGTTGTCCCCGTTGGCGAACTGATCCAGCACCTTGCCGCGGCCTTCGGCTTCCATTCGCTGGGCGAGGTCGCGGGCGCCTTCCATGCCCTCTTCCTGGGTGACCAGAATCAGCTCGGCGCCGTACGCCGTCATGGCGGCTTTACGCTCGGCGCTGGAGTTGTCCGGCATGATCAGGATCATCTTGTAACCCTTGATCGCGGCGGCCATCGCCAGGGCGATCCCGGTGTTGCCCGAGGTCGCTTCGATCAGCGTATCGCCGACGTGGATCTGCCCGCGCAATTCAGCGCGGGTGATCATCGACAGCGCCGGACGGTCCTTGACCGAACCCGCCGGGTTATTCCCTTCGAGCTTGAGCAAAAGGGTATTGCTGGTGGCGCCAGGCAGGCGCTGCAAACGGACCAGCGGAGTGTTGCCGACGCAATCGGCGATGGTTGGGTACTGCAAGGTCATGGCGTATTCGCAATCCAGACTGCGGGGGCGCCTATCATACCGGCAAACGTCGGCAGGCCATATCACGCAAAGTATGGTGCTTATGGTTTATGGGAATAAGGGGCTGGATCAGTACTCTTCGCCTTGCGCGAGATTCAATGCGTAGAACTCATGCAACTTGGCCTGCAACAACTGTTTGTCCGGTAGCTGCACCTGGTATTCAGCGATCAGCGCTGGCGACAAGCTGCGGTTAAGGGCGTACTCGACCACCTCGTCATCCTTGCTGGCACACAGCAACACACCAATGGCCGGGTTTTCGTGGGGTTTGCGTTCATTGCGATCCAGCGCTTCCAGATAGAAGTTCAGCTTGCCCAAATACTCCGGTTCAAAACGACCGACCTTAAGCTCAATGGCTACAAGACAATTAAGGCCGCGATGGAAGAACAGCAGATCCAGGGCGAAATCACGCCCGCCGACTTGCAGCGGGCGTTCAGAACCGACAAAACAAAAGTCGCGACCCAGTTCGATCAGAAATTCCTTGAGGCGCGCCAGCAACCCTTTATGCAGATCGGTTTCGCCATGGCTGGAGGGCAAGTCGAGAAACTCGAGCATGTAGGCGTCGCGGAACACGTTCAGTGCCTCAGGGTGAGTTTGTCTCAGCACCGCAGAGGCTTTTGCCGGTTGGGTCACGCTTCGCTCGAACAGTGCGGTTTTGAACTGACGCTCTAGTTCGCGCTTTGACCATTTTTCCTGAACGGCCATACGCAGGTAGAACTCCCGCTCCTCCGGCAGTTTGCCCAGGCTGAAGATGACCAGATTATGAGTCCAGGATATTTGTCTCACCAGCGGTGAGACTTTCTCGTCGCCGCGATAAGTTTCGTAGAACTGACGCATGCGAAACAGATTGGGACGGGTAAACCCACGCAACCCCGGTTGAGTCTGAGCCAGATGCTCGGCCAACTGGCTGACTACAGAATCGCCCCATTCGGCTTTTTCCAGCTTGCGACTGATGTAAGCACCCACCTGCCAATACAGCTCGATCAACTGGGTATTCACCGACTGTATGGCTTGCTGCTTGGCACTTTGAATCAGCGCAAGCACTTCATTGAAACGGTCTTCGGTTGTGCTGCCGGGGACGCTGGGTGCAGTCATGCCGAACTCCTGAAGGAAGAGGAAAAACGCAAGTCTATTCCGTCGAATCAGGCACAAGGTGTCGGCAATGACCTTTAGGAAAGGTCGTACAAAATAACGGGAACGCTCCGGCAAAGTTAGAACGGTTGTGGCTGGGAGGGCCTCATCGCGAGCAGGCTCGCTCCCACAGGATTAAAGGGGGATCACACCATTTGTGGCCGACACACCTCCACTGTGGGAGTGAGCCTGCTCGCGATAGCGTCGTCACTGACGCCATCAATATCAGCCACCAACCGCATATTCAGCCGCAACCCGGTCTCAGTGTTCTCAGCCCAAAGACTGCCCCCCTGACGCTGCACCGCATTCCTCGCAATGCTCAACCCCAACCCAAATCCACCATCCCCCGGTCGCGATCCGTCGAGTCGGATGAACGGCGAGAAGATCCGCTCCAGATCTTCATCAGCCACCCCGCCGCCCTCATCCTCCAGCCACACCTGCCAGAAGTCACCATCGCGCTGACTACCCAGACGCACAACGCCGCCCTGCGGTGAATGACGAATGGCATTGCGCAGGATGTTTTCCAGCGCTTGAGCCAACGTATTGAGATGGCCGCGCACCCAGCATGACGAATCCACCGCACACTGCAACTGGCTCGCCGGCCAGCCACTTTCATAGCAGGCATTTTCCGTGAGCATTTCCCACAATGCCTGAACCTGGATCGATTCGTCGGGCAACCGAGTGCGCTCGGTGTCGAGCCAGGCCAGTTGCAGGGTGTCTTCGACCAGACGCTGCATGCCATCGACCTCTCGGCCAATGCGCTCGCGCAATTGGGTCAACCCCTGCTCGCTTTCGCTGGCCACCCGCAGGCGACTCAGTGGCGTGCGCAATTCGTGGGACAGGTCGCGCAGCAGTTGTTGTTGCAGGGCCACCGTGCTTTGCAGGCGCTCGGACATGTGATCGAAGGCCCGGCCCAGTTCACCCAGCTCATCCGGGCGATGGGTGATGCGGCTCGACAACCGCACGTTCAACGGGTCGGCACGCCAGGCATTGGCCTGTTCGCGCAGACTGTTCAAAGGCACGACCAGCAACCGATACAGACCGACGCACAGCAGTAAGGTGAACAACCCGGGAATCACCCCGTTGGTGATCACCCGCCAGAACACCCGGTAACGGCCAGGCACGAAACGCTGGGGCAGTTCGATCACCAGGCTGCCAGCGGACGGATCCTTGGGAAAAGGCACTCTCAACCACGGCAAACCTTTGGTATGGCGACTCGTCGGCCAATCCAGACCGCGTAAAAAAGTCAGGCGCCGGGTTTCTTTTTCCGTCAGCGGGTAACTGCTCAATGACTGCAAATCGCCGCCAATCACACCGACCCATGTCGATTCGCGATGTCCGACGCTGTGCAACCAGGCATCGATGCCCGCACTCTGGCGCTCATTCCACACCTGCTCGGCCTCGGCGGCGTAGCGCATCAGCGTGCCCCGTGCCTTGTCGGACAGGAACAGGTTTTTCTGTTCCATATAGCGCCCCCAGGACCAACTGAGCCAGATCATCAGCAGACAGAACGCCACCAACAAACACGCCAGTTTCCAGAACAGCGAATGCCTGCCCGGCAGGTCAGTCCACTTCATCGACCGCACTCAATACGTAACCCTTGCCCCACACCGTGCGCACTTCGCGCTCGAGGTAACCGACGGCCTTGAGCTTGCGGCGGATCTGGCTGATGTGCATGTCGAGGCTGCGGTCATGGGGCGCGTAACCGCGCTGCAGCACATGCTGGTAAAGGAAGGCTTTGCTCAGGACTTCATCGCCATTGCGGTTCAGCGTTTCCAGCAACCGATATTCGCTGCGGGTCAGGCCGGCAGCGTGTTCGCCATAAAAGACATCACAGCCTTCATCGTCGAAACGCAGGCTGTCCGCCGAAGGCGCAATCGGTGCCGGCGCTGGCCGGCGGTCGAGCGCGACCCGTCGCAGGATCGCTTCGATGCGCACCCGCAACTCGACCATGCTGAAGGGTTTGGGCAGGTAGTCATCGGCGCCCAGGCGAAAACCACTGACGCGATCCGCCTCGGCACCAAGCGCCGACATCAGCACCACCGGGGTGGAATGGCTCTGGCGCAATTGCGTCAGTACATTCAGCCCGTCCAGGCCCGGCAGCAGAATATCCATCAGCACCACATCGAAGGCTTGCTGGCGGGCGATGGTCAAGCCTTCCAGACCGTTCTGGCACCACGTCACCTGAAAGCCGCAACGTCCCAGGTGTTCATGAACATAAGCACCGAGTACGAGGTCGTCTTCTATAGACAGGATACGAGGGTGTCCAACAGCGATGGGAGTCATGACTATCTGCAAATAATTCTCAGTTGTGGATTATTCAAGATTGCCTCGCTGCGGGCAACACAAGGTTTGCCCGTGAGGTAAAAGTGGCGATCCAGCCGACGAATGCCGACATCAATTTTACGAAGATTGCCCGCCTGCAAATCGCTACACTGCGCAGGTGGCGCGTGCTGGACGTACGTGCAGGTCATTAAATCGCTGGATGCAGGAGAGATGCGTGCTCAAAAAACTGGGAATTAAAGGCCGCGTGCTATTGCTGACCCTGTTGCCGACCAGCCTGATGGCCTTGGTTCTGGGCGGCTATTTCACCTGGATGCAGCAATCCGACCTGCAAACCCAGCTCATGCAGCGTGGCGAGATGATCGCCGAACAACTGGCGCCCCTGGTGGCCCCGGCCATGGGCCACAAGAACACCGAGCTGTTGGAACGCATTGCCACCCAATCGCTGGAACAACCGGACGTGCGCGCCGTTTCGTTCCTCGCCCCCGACCGCTCCCTGTTGGCCCATGCCGGCCCGACCATGCTCAACCAGGCGCCGATCGGCAACAGTTCGCAGATGCTGCGCCGCAGCGGCAATGACGCTACGCGTTACTTGCTGCCGGTGTTCGGCAAGCACCGCAATCTGGCCGGTGATTTGATTCCCGACGAAGCCGATCGCCTGTTGGGCTGGGTCGAACTTGAACTGTCCCACAACGGCATGCTGCTGCGCGGTTACCGCAGCCTGTTCGCCAGCCTGTTGCTGATCGGCGCAGGGCTGGCCGGTGCGGCGCTGCTGGCGTTACGCATGGGCCGCAGCATCAATCGGCCGCTGAGCCAGATCAAGCAAGCGGTGGCGCAACTCAAGGACGGTCATCTGGAAACCCGACTGCCGCCCCTCGGCAGCCAGGAACTGGACACACTGGCGTCCGGCATCAACCGTATGGCCGGCACCCTGCAGAACGCGCAGGAAGAATTGCAGCACAGCATCGATCAGGCCACCGAAGACGTGCGCCAGAACCTGGAAACCATCGAGATCCAGAACATCGAACTGGACCTGGCGCGCAAGGAAGCCCTTGAAGCCAGCCGGATCAAATCCGAGTTCCTGGCCAACATGAGCCATGAAATCCGCACGCCGCTCAACGGCATTCTCGGCTTCACGCATCTGCTGCAAAAAAGCGAGCTGACCCCGCGCCAGCTCGACTATCTGGGCACCATCGAAAAGTCCGCCGACAGCCTGTTGGGGATCATCAACGAGATTCTCGACTTCTCGAAAATCGAGGCCGGAAAACTGGTGCTCGACCATATTCCGTTCAACTTGCGCGACCTGCTCCAGGACACGCTGACCATCCTCGCCCCGGCCGCCCATGCCAAGCAACTGGAGCTGGTGAGCCTGGTTTATCGCGATACGCCGCTGTCGCTGGTGGGTGACCCGCTGCGGCTCAAGCAGATTCTCACCAACCTGGTCAGCAATGCGATCAAGTTCACCCGCGAAGGCACCATCGTCGCCCGCGCCATGCTTGAAGAAGAACACGAAGACAGCGTGCAACTGCGCATCAGCATTCAGGACACCGGCATCGGGCTGTCGAACCAGGACGTGCGTGCCTTGTTCCAGGCCTTCAGCCAGGCCGACAACTCGCTGTCCCGGCAACCGGGCGGCACTGGCTTGGGGCTGGTGATTTCCAAACGTCTGATCGAACAGATGGGTGGCGAGATCGGTGTCGACAGTACCCCCGGCGAAGGCTCGGAATTCTGGATCAGCCTGAGCCTGCCCAAAACCCGCGACGACGCCGAAGACCTGCCCGGTCCGCCGTTGCTCGGGCGTCGGGTGGCGGTGCTGGAAAATCACGAACTGGCCCGTCAGGCGTTGCAGCATCAACTGGAAGACTGTGGCCTCGAAGTCACTCCGTTCAATACGCTGGAAAGCCTGACCAATGGCGTGACCGGCGCGCATCAGACCGATCAGGCGATCGACCTGGCGGTGCTCGGCATCACCAGCAACGACATGCCGCCAGAGCGCCTCAACCAGCACATCTGGGACCTCGAACACCTGGGCTGCAAGGTGCTGGTGTTGTGCCCGACCACCGAACAGACACTGTTCCACCTCTCGGTGCCCAACCCGCACAGCCAGCTCCAGGCCAAACCGGCCTGCACCCGCAAGCTGCGGCGGGCCTTGTCCGACCTGGTCAACCCCCGCCAGCACCGCAGCGAACCCGGCGAACCGGTGTCCAGCCGCGCGCCAAAGGTGCTGTGTGTCGACGACAACCCGGCCAACCTGCTGCTGGTGCAAACCCTGCTCGAGGACATGGGCGCCAAAGTCCTCGCGGTGGAAAGCGGTTACGCGGCGGTCAAGGCGGTGCAGACCGAAACCTTCGACCTGGTGCTGATGGACGTTCAGATGCCCGGTATGGACGGGCGGCAAAGCACTGAAGCGATTCGCCAGTGGGAAAGTGAACGGCATTGCACACCGCTGCCGATCGTTGCCCTCACCGCTCACGCCATGGCCAACGAGAAACGCGCGCTGCTGCAAAGCGGCATGGACGATTACCTGACCAAACCGATCAGCGAACGGCAACTGGCCCAAGTGGTGCTGAAGTGGACCGGCCTGGCGCTGCGCAATCATGGGCCGGAGCGCTCCAGCGACAGCCACGGTGGCGGTCATGAGTTGCAGGTACTCGATCACGAAGAAGGTTTGCGCCTGGCTGCCGGCAAGGCTGATCTGGCGGCGGACATGCTGGCAATGCTGCTGGCGTCGCTGGAAGCCGACCGCGAGGCGATTCGTTTCGCCCGGGAAAACAACGACCACAACGCCCTGATCGAGCGTGTCCATCGCCTGCACGGCGCGACCCGTTATTGCGGCGTCCCGCAACTGCGCGCCGCCTGCCAGCGCAGCGAAACCCTGCTCAAGCAACAGGACCCCAAAGCCCCCAGCGCGCTGGAAGACCTCGACCGGGCCATCAATCGCCTGGCCGCTCATGCCCGTATAAATGCTTGATGTACATTCCAGGAGGACCGCATGCGTACGATTCTTTTCAGCAGCCAGACTTACGATCACGACAGTTTTTTGAGTGCCGAGCTACCGGCCGGCATTGAACTGCACTTTCAATCGGCGCGACTGAGCCTTGATACGGTGGCGCTGGCGGAGCATCACGAAGTGGTCTGTGCCTTCATCAATGATGACCTCAGCGCGCCGGTGCTCGAACGCCTGGCTGTGGGCGGTACACGCCTGATCGCCCTGCGCTCGGCCGGTTACAACCATGTCGACCTGGCAGTGGCAAAGCGTTTGGGGCTGGCGATTGTGCGCGTCCCGGCCTACTCGCCCCACGCGGTGGCGGAACATGCGGTGGCACTGATCCTGGCGCTCAACCGGCGCCTGCACCGCGCCTACAACCGCACGCGCGAAGGGGATTTCAGCCTGCACGGGCTGACCGGCTTCGACCTCGTGGGCAAGACCGTCGGGGTGGTCGGCACCGGACAGATCGGCGCGACCTTCGCGAAAATCATGAACGGCTTTGGCTGCCAATTGCTAGCGTACGACCCCTTCCCCAACCCGCAAGTCGAAGCCCTCGGCGCCCGTTACCTGAGCCTGCCGGAACTGCTGGCCGAGTCGCATATCATCAGCCTGCACTGCCCGCTCAACGAACAAAGCAAACACTTGATCAATCGCGAGTCACTGGCGCACATGCAAGCCGGTGCGATGCTGATCAACACCGGCCGCGGTGGTCTGGTGGACACGCCGGCGCTTATCGATGCGTTGAAGGACGGTCAACTGGGTTATCTGGGGCTGGATGTGTATGAAGAGGAAGCACAGCTGTTCTTCGAGGACCGTTCCGACCTGCCGCTGCAGGACGATGTGCTGGCGCGGCTGCTGACCTTTCCGAACGTGATCATCACCGCTCACCAGGCCTTCCTGACCCGCGAAGCCCTGGGTGCGATTGCCGCGACCACCCTGCAGAACATCGCCGCTTGGGCGGCCGGCGCGCCTGCGAATCTGGTAAAGGGTGACTGAACCAGATCGAAGGTCATACGCCCGCGCCATACTGCGCTGATGTCCGTGCTAGCATGCCGCGCATATTTGGAGGACCCATGGTCGAACACGATTTCCGCTATAGCCTGATGAACCCGCAACACACCCTCACCGAATGCCGCGCCCTTGTGCCGGGGCGTTATCAAGTCACCGGCAACGGCGGCTCGATTCGTAACAACGACGTGCTGGTAGTGACCCTTAAAGGCGCCAAGGACTTGTCCATGCGCCTGACCGTCGAAACGGTTCGCCACTTGATCAATCCGCCTGGCCAATGGGTCGCGGTAGCCAGTGGTCCGGTGTTCGGCGAACTGGCGATCCACACCTGGAAAGTCAACTGCGACAGCTGCGCCAAAGAGCTGAGCTTCGAGTTCGCGGTCGATGCCAAGCTGGGCAACAAGGCTGAAAAGCCTGCTGCCACCGCACGGATCGCCGACCTGGGCTGGACCACGGTTGGCGAGAAGCACCTGTGCCCGAAATGCCAGGAGCCCGCGTGATGAAACGCCTCGCTCTGACCACTATGGTTGGCGCCAGCCTGCTGGGCTGCGCCGCCGAGCCGGTGCAATTGCAACAAAACCGCAGCTACATTCTGGAGTGGATTGGCGAACGTCCGTTGATGGATTACAGCCACCTGACCGTCACCCTCGGTGAAGACGGTCGGGCCTACGGCAATGGCGGCTGCAACCACTGGTTCGCGCCGTACACCCTGGAAGGCGACAAGCTGAGCTTCGGCAAGGTTGGCAGTACCCGCAAACTGTGTGCGCCGGCGCTGATGGAGCAGGAAAAGCGTTTCCTCCAGGCGTTGGAAAACGTTCAGCGCTGGGACGTCTCGCCGATCGACCAGATGCGCTTCTGGCCGGCAGAAGGCAAGCCGTTGCGTTGGTGGCTTGAAGAGGGTTGAGCCCTCCTCACTGCAGCCAAGTGTATCTGTGGCGAGGGGATTTATCCCCGTTGGACTGCGCAGCAGTCCCTTTTTTGGGGTTGCTGCGCAACCCAACGGGGATAAATCCCCTCGCCACAAAAGCCCTCTCCACAAAAGCTCCCTAGCCACAGTAGGAGCAATCAGTTCTTCGCCTGCAACGCCTCAAGCTTCGCCATCACCCCCGCCGCCGTCTGCTCACCCATCAACTGTTCCCGTACCTTGCCCTTGTTATCGATGATGTAAGTCACCGGCAACGCCTCACTGCGCGGTAACTCGAAAAGATCGGCCGGATCAGAAGCCAGCACGGTGAACTTGATACCCAGTTTTTCACTGGCGCTTTTCAGCTCTTCACCCTGCACATTGTCGAAGTTGACCCCGAACACACCAATCTTCCTGGCCTTGAGCTGATCGGCCAAGGCGTTCAATTCCGGGATCTCGGTCCGGCACGGCCCGCACCATTCAGCCCAGTAATTGAGCACCAGCCATTGTTTGTCCAGACGTTCGGCGGCGACTTTCTGGCCGCTCTGGTCGGTGCCATAGTCGTTACCACAGCCCCCCAGCAATAACGCACCGATGATCGCCAATGCCGTTGCCAGTCGCCTAGTCATGTCGTATTCCTTGTTCAAAATTGAATGCGCCTGCGACCCATCGCCTCCCAAGGTTCTGGATTACGCGCAGCACAGTTAGAATAGCCGTCACCTTACGCAAGATGCGAACCGCACATGACCGATCTGACGCTTTATCACAACCCGCGCTGCTCGAAATCCCGCGGTGCGCTCGAACTGCTCGAAGCCCGTGGCCTGACCCCGACGGTGGTCCGCTACCTGGATACCCCGCTGGACGCGGCGCAAATCCAGAGCCTGCTGACCAAGCTCGGCATCAGCGCCCGGCAACTGCTGCGCACCGGTGAGGACGAGTACAAAACCCTTAACCTGGCCGACAGCAGCCTCAGCGAGGCGCAATTGATCGCCGCCATCGCCGCCCACCCGAAACTGATGGAGCGACCGATTCTCGAAGTCGGCGACAAAGCCATCATCGGCCGTCCGCCGGAGAATGTGCTGGAGCTGCTGCCGTGAGTGCGCCGTACATTCTGGTTCTGTATTACAGCCGTAGCGGCTCGACCAATGAAATGGCCCGGCAGATTGCCCGGGGCGTCGAGCAGGCCGGTCTTGAAGCCCGGTTGCGCACGGTCCCGCCGATCTCGACCGAATGCGAAGCCGTGTCGCCGGACATCCCCGACGAAGGCGCGCTGTACGCCAGCCTCGACGATTTGAAGAACTGCGCGGGCCTGGCCATGGGCAGCCCGACCCGGTTCGGCAACATGGCGGCGCCGCTCAAGTACTTCCTCGACGGCACCAGCAACCTGTGGCTGACCGGTGCTCTGGTGGGCAAGCCGGCCGGGGTTTTCACCTCCACCGCGAGCCTGCACGGTGGTCAGGAAACCACGCTGCTGTCGATGATGTTGCCGTTGCTGCACCACGGCATGCTGATCACCGGCCTGCCTTACAGCGAATCGGCCCTGCTGGAAACCCGTGGCGGCGGCACGCCTTACGGCGCCAGCCATCACGCCGGGGCGGACGGCAAAAGCGGTTTGAATGAACATGAAGTCGCGCTGTGTCGGGCCTTGGGCCTGCGCCTGGCGAAGACTGCACAGAAACTGGGGAACTGACGTGGCCAAAAAGCCGAAGATTTTGCCCTCCATCGAATGGCTCGAACCGCGGGTCCGAGCGATGCGCGTCATCAGCCTGCTGTGCTACTTCGGTTTGGTGGGTTTGCTGTGCGCCTACTACCTGGTGGTCGCCGACCTGCACGGCGCCCGGCCGTGGGTGATTCTGCTAATCGAACTGGTGCCGCTGCTATTGCTGGCGCCGGGGATGATTATCGGCAGTGCGCGCGGGCATTCATGGATGTGTTTTGTGGTGAACCTGTATTTCATCAAGGGCGCATTGGCGGCGTATGACCCGAACCGACAATTGTTTGGTTTGCTGGAGATGGGCGCGAGCCTGGCGGTGTTCTGCTCGGCGCTGCTGTATGTGCGGTGGCGGTTTCAGTTGAACCGCAAGTTGGCTGGCGAAGGCGAAATCTCCGTCGCCTGACACACCGCCATCGCGAGCAGGCTCGCTCCCACAAGGACAGCGTGAATCCTGTGGGAGTGAGCCTGCTCGCGATGGGGGCGACTCGGTCTTAATGATTCACAGTGTAGGCCAGCATCATCGAAATCTGGCTCATCGCCCGCCCGCCACTCTGTTCATGCCACTGGTTAAACACATCCTGTACCAACGCCAGGTCCCGCAGGCTGGTCGGCACCTTGTCGACGATTTTCTGTGCATTCAACGCCGCGACCACGTCGTAGCTCGGCACAAACGTATCCTTGCCCACCATCCGCAAGAACCGCGGAGCCGACAAGCCGCCCAATTGATGACCGCGCTTTTTCAGGCAGGTCCACAACCCAACGATATCCGTGACCGGCCAATCGGCGATCAACGCGCCGAAGCTGCCCTTCTCATGCGCCACATCCAGAATGAACTGCGCGTTGCGCGGCACGCTCTTGAGTTTGCCCAGGTGACGAATGATCCGCGCGTCCTGCATCAAACGCTCAAGGTGTTCGGCACTCATCAGCACGACTTTCTCAGGGTCGAACTTGAAGAACACTTCTTCGAACGCCGGCCATTTGGCGTCCACCAGGCTGTGCTTGAGCCCGGCACGGAAGACGCGCAGCGCCATGGTCGAGAGGTAGCGGTCGTCGCTGATGTTGCGCAATTGCGCCGGGGTTTTCGGAACGGGCAGATGGGCTTCCAGTTCAGCTGCCGAACCGAAGCGGTTCAGACAGTATTCGTGCAGCCACTTGTAATCGCGCATGCCCTTTCCTGATGAGTAAGTGAATAGACTCATGTGGGAGCCAGCCTGCTGGCGATAGCGGCGGGTCAGTCAACAATGATGTGTCTGACCCACCGCTATCGCCAGCAGGCTGGCTCCCACAGTGATTGTGTTTAGAGGTTTACAACATTGACGAAGCGCGAGGCCGCGGTTTCGTCGATACGCAGGTTGGTGAAGTCGAACAGATTACGGTCCGCCAGTTGCGACGGGATCACGTTCTGCAAGCTGCGGAAAATACTTTCGGTCCGGCCTGGCGTCTTGCGTTCCCATTCCTGCAGCATGTCCTTGACCACCTGGCGTTGCAGGTTTTCCTGGGAGCCGCAGAGGTTGCACGGGATGATCGGGAATTGCTTGAAGTCCGAGTAGGCCTGGATGTCTTTTTCGTTGCAGTAGGCCAGCGGACGGATCACCACGTTGCGGCCATCGTCGGCGCGCAGCTTCGGCGGCATGGCTTTGAGCGAACCGTTGAAGAACATGTTCAGGAAAAAGGTTTCGACGATGTCGTCGCGGTGATGACCGAGGGCCATCTTGGTCGCACCGATTTGGTCGGCAAAGGTGTAGAGCGTGCCGCGACGCAGGCGCGAGCACAGCGAACAGGTGGTCTTGCCTTCCGGGATCAGCTCCTTGACCACGGAATAGGTGTCTTTCTCGACGATGTGGTACTCGATGCCCAGCTCTTTGAGGTAGGCCGGCAGCACATGCTCAGGGAAACCCGGCTGTTTCTGGTCCATGTTCACGGCCACGATCTCGAACTTGATCGGGGCGACCTTCTGCAAGTGCAACAGCACGTCGAGCATGGTGTAGCTGTCCTTGCCACCGGACAGGCAGACCATGACCTTGTCGCCGTCTTCAATCATGTTGAAATCGGCAACAGCCTCACCGGCCTGGCGGCGAAGGCGCTTTTGCAGTTTGTTATGGTTGACCGTAAGAGTGCCCATGACGCGAAATCCGTGAGGTGTGACGAAAGGCCGGCATTTTACGCAAAAACCGGTCACGGGCGAAGAGCCCCCTATCCCCTGTGGGAGCGAGCCTGCTCGCGATGGCGGTGTGACAGGTTGCATTGATATTGACTGACACTACGCCATCGCGAGCAGGCTCGCTCCCACAGAGGTCTGGGTGCACAGACCCTGCGGCGATTAGCAGCGGGGTTTACAGCGCAATTTGCTCTAAAGCCCTGCAACCTGCGTCGTTAAGACCTTTCTATACTGCGACATAAGGTCGCACACTAATCCAGACCTTTCCTTACCCGGCCACTTTGGCCCGTAGGCGCTCCGCTGGGGGGCGACGGTAAAAACAAGAGGAGTGACTGGCATGATCCATCACGTAGTGGGGCTCTTCACCCACCCTGACCAAGAATGGAAAGAGATTCGTGGCGACCAGGAGGAAAGCATCAGCCACATGTATCTCACTCATACCCTGATTCTGGCGGCGATCCCTGCGGTGTCGGCATTTATTGGCACCACTCAGGTCGGCTGGGTCATTGGCAGTCGCGCACCGGTGATGCTGACGGTGGAAAGCGCGATATGGATGACGGTCATGTCGTACCTGGCGATGCTCGGCGGTGTGGCGGTAATGGGCGCGTTCATCCACTGGATGGCTCGCACCTATGACGCCAACCCGAGCCTGGCACGCTGCGTTGCATTTGCGACCTACACCGCGACACCGCTGTTTATCGGCGGTCTGGCGGCGCTGTACCCACACATGTGGCTAGGGATGATCGTCGGCACCGCGGCCATCTGCTACACGGTGTACCTGCTGTATGTGGGGCTACCCACTTTCATGAGCATTCCATCAGACGAGGGATTTCTGTTTTCGAGTTCGGTGCTTGCGGTAGGCCTGGTGGTGCTGGTGGCCATCATGGCGTTCACGGTCATTGTCTGGGGACTCGGCGTGGGGCCGGTCTATACGAATTAGCAACACTTCACCCAAAAACAAGATCTGCCAACACAGGCCGCCGCAAGGCGGCCTTCTAATGTTCAAGGATAGAAAACAGTGACGACCATTCGGCGCCTGAGCGATTCGCAAGTCCCGAGGGTTGCGGCATACTCGACGCCTCTGGAGATCCATCAAGCATGCCCGAGCAACTCAATACCCGCGTCGAAGACTGTTACCAGCTAGCCGAATCCTTTTTCAAACGACCTTTCAAACGCCCCGTGGTGAGCCTCAAGCTGCGCGGGCAAAAAGCCGGTGTCGCGCATTTGCACGAGAACCTGCTGCGCTTCAATCCACAGCTGTACCGGGAAAATACCGAAGACTTCCTCAAACAAACCGTGGCCCACGAGGTGGCGCACCTGATCGCCCATCAACTGTTCGGCGACCGCATCCAGCCCCATGGCGAAGAGTGGCAACTGATCATGCGCGGTGTGTACGAGCTGCCGCCCAACCGCTGCCACACCTATGACGTCAAACGCCGCAGCATGACCCGCTACATTTACAAATGCCCGTGCCCCGACAGCGATTTCCCGTTTTCGGCCCAGCGCCATGGTTTGGTGAGACAGGGGCGGCGGTATCTGTGTCGGCGGTGCCGGAGCACGTTGGTGTTCAGTGGGGAAATGCGGGTCGAGTAGCGGGATTTGTGGTGCGCATGCCCGACGCCATCGCGAGCAGGCTCACTCCCACATTTGATCTGCGGCCTTCACAAATAATGTGTTCACAACAAATTCCCTGTGGGAGCGAGCCTGCTCGCGATGGCGTCCGATCAGGCGCTACACAACCACCCTGGCACGGCGCAACTCTGCGATCCGCTCAGCGCTATACCCCAACTCCCTCAACACCTGATCCGTATGCTGCCCTATAGCCGCGCCGATATGCCGTGGCTCAGGCAACCCATCTGAAAACTTCAGCGGACACGCCATCTGCGCCTGAGTCGTCCCGTCACCACGCGGCACTTCGGTCACCAGCGCCCGAGCCTTCAACTGCGGATGCCGCACAGCTTCGCTCAAACTCAACACCGGCTCGACACACGCATCCAACGTGGCAAACAACGCGCACAACTCGGCGAAATCGTGGGTCTCGAACTCAATCCTCAGCGCGTTCTTCAGCGCCTGTTGCAAGGCCGGTTCCGGCGATAAGCCCAAGGTTTCCAGCTCCTCCAGCCCCAGTGCTGCGCACAGTTGCTTCATGAACGCAGGCTCCAGACTGCCCACCGAGAACCAGCGCCCATCGCGAGAACGATAATAGTCATAGAAACTGCCACCGTTGAGCATCTGCTCCTCCCTTCCCGGCTCTTCGCCACAGGCCAGATACCCGGCACCAGCCATGGCGTTCAGGCTGAACACGCAGTCGGTCATGCTCACATCCAGATGCTGCCCCTGCCCGGTTTGCTGCCGGGCGATGACCGCCGCCAGCAGCCCGATCACTCCGTGCAACGAGCCACCGGCGATGTCCGCCACTTGCATGCCCAACGGCAACGGCCCGCTGTCGGCGTGGCCGGTGTAGCTCGCCAGCCCCGCCAGCGCCAGGTAGTTGATGTCGTGGCCGGCGCGGTCCTTGTAGGGGCCGGTCTGGCCGTAACCGGTGATCGACACGTAAATCAGTTTCGGATTAATCGCCTTCAAGGCTTCATAACCCAGGCCCAATCGCTCCATCACGCCGGGGCGGAACTGCTCCAGCACGATGTCGTAGTCCTGCAACAACTGCTTGATCACCTCCAGCGCCTCAGGCTGCTTGAGGTCCAGCGCCAGGCTGCGTTTGTTGCGATTGAGGTAGGCGTGGCTGGCGGAGACGCCCTGATCGTGAGGCGGCAAAACCCGCAGCAGGTCCATGCGCGTTGGCGATTCGATGCGCAGCACCTCGGCGCCCATGTCAGCCAGCAACAACGAGGCGAACGGCCCCGGCAGCAGTGTCGAGAAATCCAGAACCTTGAGTGATGCCAGTGGACCGAGCATGGGCGTTCTCCGTAAACGATGCCTCCAGACTAGGCAGCCAATGGCATTGCAGCAATCACCTTATGCGTCAGATGCGCTGACCGTTGCGCTCAAATCCCAGGCATGAAAAAACCCGCCGAAGCGGGTTTTTTCAGTGCAGCCGTCTTATTTGACGCTGCTTGGGGTTGCCTCTTCGACGTGGCCCAGAACATCGTCTTTAGGCTCGTCGGAGATACCGCGACCGCCAGACGCCAGTTCGGCGTGCATCACGTCGACGTCCAGTTCCTTGACCCACTTGGCCACAACCAGGGTGGCAACAGCGTTACCGACCAGGTTGGTCAGGGCACGGGCTTCGGACATGAAGCGGTCGATACCGAGGATCAGCGCCAGGCCGGCCACCGGCAAGTGGCCAACGGCAGACAAGGTAGCCGCCAACACGATGAAGCCACTACCGGTCACGCCCGCAGCGCCTTTGGAGGACAGCAGCAACACCACCAGCAGGGTGATCTGGTGAGTGATGTCCATGTGGGTGTCGGTTGCCTGAGCAATGAACACCGCCGCCATGGTCAGGTAGATCGCCGTACCGTCGAGGTTGAACGAGTAACCGGTCGGGATCACCAGACCCACAACGGATTTCTGCGCGCCCAGGCGTTCCATCTTGATCAGCATGCGTGGCAGTACCGATTCCGAAGAAGAAGTACCCAGCACGATCAGCAGTTCTTCACGGATGTAGCGGATCACTTTCAACACGCTGAAGCCGTGAGCGCGAGCGATACCACCCAGCACCACCAGCACGAACACCAGGCAAGTGATGTAGAAGCACGCCATCAATTGACCCAGTTGCACCAGCGAGCCAACACCGTAGGCACCGATGGTAAAGGCCATGGCACCGAAGGCACCCAGTGGCGCGAGCTTCATGATCATGTTGATGATGTTGAACATCACGTGGGCGAAGCGATCGATGAAGTCCAGGATCGGCTTGCCGTAGGCACCCAGGCGATGCAGGGCGAAACCGAAGATCACCGAGAACATCAGCACTTGCAGGATGTCGCCTGTGGCGAACGCGCCGACGATGGTGGACGGGATCACGTTCAACAGGAAGCCAACAACGCTTTGATCAGCACCGGCCGCCACATAAGCAGCGACTTTGGAGGCATCCAGCGTAGCGACGTCGATGTGCATGCCGGCACCCGGCTGCACGATGTTGACCACCACCAGACCCACCAGCAACGCGATGGTCGAAACGATTTCGAAGTAGAGCAGCGCGTAACCGCCGGTCTTGCCGACCGACTTCATGTCCTGCATGCCCGCGATACCGCTGACGACGGTGCAGAAGATGATTGGGGCAATGATCATTTTGATCAGTTTGATGAACCCGTCACCCAGCGGCTTGAGGGCAACACCGGTCTGCGGGTAGAAGTGACCGAGCAGGATGCCGATGGCAATAGCAACGATCACCTGGAAATACAGGGATTTGTACAGTGGCTGACGAGTCGTCATTGCAAAGTTCCTCAAGAGTGCCCGGTGACAACATCCATCTGTTGCCAAAGGCACTTCAATTGCGAACCCTCCTGCACTGGAGGGATTTGTTTTGTCGAGCTGCGCAACGGCAGGCATCTGCAGGTTGTATCGCAAGGCCCGTGCCACCTTCGTCAAATCGCCAGCAAGTCTTTTGACATCAAGGGTTGCAGGTTTTTCTTTGTCACCAAGCGGTTACGGCAAAGTGGCGGATTTCCGCCCATCGACCAGACCTTGTCCTACAAATTGGCGGATATCCGCCTTGTCCATCATCAGACACCACGGCTACCATCCGCCGTTCAATGGACGGACTTGCCTTCTTATGCGCGAACGCACCATCGCCAGTCATTTCGCCCGTGCCGCCCTCGGTGGCGCACGCCGGCTGGGTTACGACTATTCAAATCTGCTGCAACAACTCGGTATCAGCCCCGAGTTGCTTGAAGAGCCACGAGCGAGAATCGCGCCTGAACAGTTCACCCGATTGATCCAGGGACTGTGGCTGGCACTGGACGACGAATACCTGGGCTTCGGGCCGGTCCCGAGCAAAACCGGGAGTTTCGCGATGATGTGCCATGCGGTGATCCACTGCCGCAATCTGGAGAAAGCACTTCATCGCGGCTTATTGTTTTATAGCTTATTCCCCGACGGTCCGCGTCTGACCCTGACCCGCGAAGACGACATGATCCGCCTGAGCCTCGACGATTCGCAGTTCCGGGACCCGGATCACTTCCTCACCGAGAGCCAACTGATGGTGTGGCATCGCCTCGCCAGTTGGCTGATCGGCCAGCGCATTCGCCTGGAACAGGCGACATTCAGCTACCCGAAACCCGAGCACGGCGCCGAATACGATTTGCTGTTCCCCTGCCCTCTGGCGTTTTCCACGGCGCAAAGCAGCCTGCTGTTTCACAGTCGTTACTTGGACATGCCGCTGTTGCAGGACGAGCGGACACTCAAGCATTTCCTCGAACACTCCCCCGCCGACCTGTTGTCGCGCCCGGATGACGGCGACAGTTTGAGCAGCCAGTTGCGAAGGTTGCTCGGCCGCGACAGTTCACACTGGCCAGACCTGGAAGAGGTCGCCGCGCACCTGCACATCAGCCCGCAGACGTTGCGTCGGCATTTGCGGGAGGAAGGGTCGAGTTTTCAGGAATTGAAGGATCAACTGCGCCGGGACATTGCGATCTATCACCTGGGGCGGGCGGATTTGTCGTTGCAGCAGATTGCCGAGCAGTTGGGGTTTTCAGAGCCTTCAGCGTTTCACCGGGCGTTCAAGAAGTGGACCGGGTTGACGCCGGGGGCCTACCGCGCGCAAGAGAACTGAAGGCGCACTGATCGTTCCCACGCTCTGCGTGGGAATGCAGCCCGGGACGCTCTGCGTCCCTTTCCAGAGCTGGAACGCGGAGCGTCCCTTGAGGCATTCCCACGCGGAGCGTGGGAACGATCGGTTACGCGCGGTCAAACCACCGGAAAATGAATCCGGAACGCCGCTCCGCCCATCGGTGAATCTCCCAGCGTCAACTTGGCGCTGTAGCTCTCGATAATGTCCTTGACCACCGCCAACCCGATCCCCTGCCCCGGATGCTGGCGATCCAGCCGCTCTCCCCTTTGCAGAATCCGCGCACGTTGATCTGGCGGCACTCCCGGACCGTCATCCTCAACGCACAACTCAATCCCGCTCAGGCTTTCGCGCACGCTGATGCGTACTTCGCCGAGGCACAGGCGATAGGCGTTTTCCAGCAGGTTACCCATCATTTCCAGCAACGCCCCCTGCTCGATCGGCACGTAACACTGCGCCGGCAGATCGAAGGCGACCCGCACGCGTTTGTCGCGGTAGACCTTGTCCAGGGTGTCGCACAGGCTTTGCAGCACGGGTTGCAGGCGCACTTGGTGGCGCACCAGACCGCTTTTGCGCAGGCTGGCGCGTTGCAGTTGATAGCTGATCTGCTGGCTCATGCGTTCGATCTGGGTTTGCAGCACCCAGGCCTGATCACGATCGGCCGGACGCCGGGCCATGTCTTCGCTGACGCCTTGCAGCACGGCCAGCGGGGTTTTCAGGCTGTGGGCCAGGTCGTCGAGGGAATCGCGATAGCGGCTGCGTTGTTCGCGCTCGCTGTGCAGCAAGCGGTTGAGGGAACCGGTCAAGCGCAGCAGTTCGCGCGGGTGTTGTTCGCTGAGGCTTTCGCGGGTGCCGCTTTCGATCTCGTCCAGTTCCTGACTGAGCCGGCGCAACGCCTGCAAGCCCCAGGTCAGGCCGATCCACAGCAGCGCGAGCAACACCAGCAAGGCGGCACCGAATCCGAGGTAGAGGTTTTCCCGCAGGCCTTCGAGGGTGGCTTCGTACTCACGCACCGGTTGCAGCGCGACGATGCTGAACGCCGCACTCTTTCCGCCGAGCAGTTTGACCTCGACGTCATAGACGAAGAATTCCTGGCCATCGGCCTCACGAATTCGGGCGAACTCGTTGCCGCGTCCGTCGTAACGCGGTTTGTAGTTGATCTTCTCTTCGCGGGTGGCTTTCGAGCGCCACACCAGGTGAGCTTCGCGGTCGTAGATGTAGCCGAGCAAACGGCTGTCGGTCAGGTTGAAGCGCTCATCGGGCAACTGCGCTGGCATTTGCAGGCTGTTGTTTTCCACACGCGCGGCAGAGATCAGCGTGGTGACGTCCGACGCCAGGCGCTGCTCAATGGAATCCTGCAACGCCAGGCTGAACGCGCCCTGCATCGCCGGCAGCAACGCCAGCATGAACAACACCGCCAGGATCGTGGCGGCGAGCATCAAACGGACACGAAGGGAACGAATCAAGTGCAGCGCTCATTGAACAGGTAGCCGAGGCCACGCACGGTATCGATCGGTTTGAAGCCGGCCGGGCCTTCAAGTTTGCGGCGCAGACGGCCGACCAACACTTCGATCACGTTCGGATCGCGCTCGTCGTCGTCCGGGTAGAGCTGCTCCATCAAGCGATCCTTGGCCACCACTTGCTGGTGATGCCGCATCAGGTACTCGAGGATCCGATACTCGTAAGCGGTCAGCGCCAGCGGTTGATCATCGAGGGACGCCTGTTTGCGATTGAGGTCCAGCAGCAACGGCCCAGCGACGATGGTCGACTGGGTGAAACCGCTGGAGCGGCGCAGTAACGCGTTCAGCCGGGCATCGAGTTCTTCGAACTGGAACGGCTTGACCACGTAATCGTCGGCGCCGGCGGCGAGGCCTTCGACCTTGTCCTGCCAGTTGCCGCGGGCGGTGAGGATCAGGATCGGGAAGGTCTTGCCGCGCGAACGCAGCTGACGAATCAGGTCGAGCCCGCCCATGCCCGGCAGGCCGAGGTCGATCACCGCCAGGTCATGGTTGAACTGCTCGGTCTGGTACAGCGCCTCTTCAGCGTTGGCCACGGACTCGACCACGTGACCGCTGTCCGTCAGGCGGGTTTGCAGGTGATGGCGCAACAGCGCTTCATCTTCGACGACCAGCAGTTTCATAACGCTCTCCCAGGCAAAATCATCATCTCCAAAAACAAACTTCAATGGCTGACAGGGCGACCTGTGGGAGCGAGCCTGCTCGCGATAGCGGTGGGTCAGCCAATATTAATGCTGAATGTACCGCCGTCATCGCGAGCAGGCTCGCTCCCACAGGTTGTGCGGCTTGACCGACTGGCCGCGAAACGCTTTTTAGAAAGCGTAGTTCGCCGACAGGTAGGTCTGGGCGCTGCTGGTCAGGTCCAGCGAACCTTGTTTACTACCACCGCGCTCGCTCATCTCGGTGCTGGCGTTGCTGCGCAGGTAACGGTAACCCAGTTCCACCGAGGTGTTTTGCGAAACCTGTTGCAGGACACCCAACTGGCCGCCGATGGCGTAACCGATGTCGCTGTCGCGGCTGAAACCTGGCGATTCCTGAGTCATTTTGGTCAAACCGGCTGTGGCGCCACCGAACAGCTTGGTGCTGCCGCCCACCGGGTAGAACAGATCGTAGCTGCCCAGGAGGTTTTCCTGACGCAGTTTAATGCCATTGTGAGAGCCCGACACGTTGTCGTAAGTGGCGTAGTAGCGGCCCTGGCTGTTTTGCCGGCCCAGACGCGCCCCCCAGGTGTTGTCCTTGCCGATCACGCCGTCGGCGTTCGGGCTGTTGAGGTTGTCGTTCAGGGCGTGGGACTTTTTGACCTTGTCGCTGGTCTGTCCAAAAGTAAGGCTGGCGAAATTGTCGTCGGAAGCGAAAGCCGCGGTACTAGCGGTCAAGACAGTGAAAGCCAGGAGCAGTTTTTTGAAGCCAGTCATAGGGGCGTTCCTTATGCGCTATATGCTATTTGGGTACGGGGCAAGGTTACTCACCCGGCCCTGAACTCCCCCTGAACGCTCTCTGAACCTAAGCTGAACCAGATCGACCCAGCTGTTTTTGACGACTTTTCTGTCAGGAGATCCGACCATGCGCATGTTTCTCGCTTTCGTCTTGCTGGCCTTGAGCGGGCTGACTCAAGCCGCCATCAAGACTCAGGAAATCCCCTATCAAAGTACTGACGGCACCAAAATGATCGGCTATTTCGCCTATGACGATGCCATCAAAGGCGCACGCCCTGGCGTTGTGGTGGTGCACGAATGGTGGGGGCTCAACGAGTACACCAAGCGCCGCGCCCGTGATCTCGCCGGTCTGGGCTACAGCGCACTGGCCATCGACATGTATGGCGATGGCAAAAACACTGAGCATCCCAAGGACGCCATGGCCTTCATGCAAGCGGCATTGAAAGACAGTGGCGCGGCGAGCGCGCGCTTTCAGGCCGGGCTCGATCTGCTGAAGAAACAGCCGCAAACCGATCCGGACAAAATCGCCGCTATCGGTTATTGCTTCGGCGGTGCAGTGGTACTGAATGCGGCACGTCAGGGTTTGCCGCTGGCGGGCGTGGTGAGTTTTCACGGCGCGCTGGCGACCAAGACGCCTGCCACACCGGGTAGCGTGAAAGCCAAGATCCTGGTTGAACATGGCGCTCTGGACAGCATGGTAACGGCGGATAACGTTGCGGCGTTCAAGGCCGAAATGGACAAGGCTGGGGCTGACTATAAGTTTGTCAGCCTTGAAGGTGCCAAGCATGGGTTCAGCAATCCTGATGCGGATCGTCTGAGCCATGGCGATCATGCCGGGCCGGATATTGGCTATAACAAAGCGGCGGATGAAAAATCCTGGGCGGATATGCAGGCGTTCTTCAAAAAAATCTTTGGCTGATCAGTGAACCCTGTGGTAAGGGGCTTTTGTGGCGAGGGGATTTATCCCCGTTCGGCTGCGCAGCAGTCGTATACCCGGCAATCGCTGTTTCCCTGCTGAAATGCGGTTGCAGTTATGGGGGCCGCTTCGCAGCCCAACGGGGATAAATCCCCTCGCCACAAACCCCCCTCACCACAAAATCCCCTTGCCACAAAAGCCATTGCTACTACCCAGCCTGAGAGCAACCCGGCAAAATGCCCCACATGAATCGCGCCCCCGCCCTACCCGTCTGTTGTACCCCACTCGATGCCCATTGGCCGCTGCCGTTTGCGCTGCCCGATACGGTGCTGTTGAGCACGCACTTCGATACCTCGCAACTGGCCAGCGATGATTTCCAGCGCAGCGCCATCGAGCCGCCGCCCACCATCCAGCGTTCGGTCGCCAAGCGTCAGGCGGAGTTCCTCGCCGGGCGGGTTTGCGCTCGGGCGGCGTTGCAACAGTTGGAGGGGCTGAGCTTTATCCCGGCTATCGGCGAAGACCGGGCACCGGTATGGCCGACGCACATCACCGGCTCGATCACCCACAGCACCGGCCGGGCCTCGGCGATTGTCGCGAAGAAAACCCACTGGCGCGGCCTGGGAATGGACCTGGAGAACCTGCTCAACCCTGAACGGGCCGAGCGACTGGCCGGGGAAATCCTCACGCCGCCCGAGTTGCAACGCATGACCGCGGGCCGTCGCGATCAGTTGGCGATGCTGGTAACCCTGACGTTTTCGGTGAAGGAAAGCCTGTTCAAGGCGCTGTATCCGATCGTTCAGCAGCGCTTCTATTTCGAGCACGCTGAAGTGCTGGAGTGGACCGAGCGCGGTGAAGTGCGGCTGCGGTTGCTGACGGATCTGTCCAGCGAATGGTGCAATGGCACTGAGCTGGATGCGCAGTTCGGGGTCATTGATGGGCAGTTGTTGAGTCTGGTCAGTATCAAGGCCTGAGGATTTGGTAGTGGTCTGCGGGCCTCATCGCGAGCAGGCTCACTCCCACAGTTGATCTCTGTTGTTCACACATTGGGTGTTCACAGGAGATCCAATGTGGGAGCGAGCCTGCTCGCGATGAGGCCCTCAAAAGCGACAAAGATCTCAACGCTTCTCCTGATTCCTCGGCCAACTCAAACTGAAACACGCCCCGCCCAGGCTTTTGCTCTTGCTGATCAACGCACGGCCATCATGCCAATGGATGATTCGCCGCACGATGGACAACCCCAACCCATGCCCACCGGAGGCGCGGGTACGGCTGTCGTCGAGGCGCAGGAATGGCGTGAAGATCTTCTCCCAGGCCGTTTCCGGCACGCCCGGTCCGTCATCCTCGACATCCACCCGACAGCGCTGCTGCCCGACCTGATAGCTGACGGTCACCCGTGATTGAGCATGGCGCATGGCGTTGCTCACCAGGTTCTGCAACGCCCGGTGCAGGTAGCGCGGCTCGGCCTCGACCCAGGCGTCGTCATTGTCAGCGGCAGACAAACACAAACCGCGTTGCACCGTGACCTCGGCGCGTAACGGCGCCAGTTCTTCGATCACCTGATTGACCAACGCATCCAGATCGATCCGCTGAAAATTCAGTGCCGGTGAACCCTGCTCCAGGCGTGCGTAAGTGAGCATCTCGTCCACCAGCCGATCGAGATCCTCGATGTCGTTGTCCATGCCTTCACAGTACTTTTCCAACGCCTGCGGCGTGGTGGCCGAGCCGATCATTTCCAGACCAAAACGCAACCGCGCCACGGGTGTGCGCAGCTCATGAGACACGGCGCGCACCAGCTCACGCTGAATCGCCAGCAACTGCTGCAAGTGCTCGGCCATGCCGTTGAACGCCGAAGCAAGCCGTCCCACCGAGTCCGCGCCGCGTGCCGGCACGCGGGTTTCCAGGCTGCCCTTGGCAATGCGCGTGGCGGCCGCTTCCAGGCCACGCAAGCGGCGCTCAAGTTGCCGTACCAATAAATAGACGATCAAACCGATCAGGCTCAAACCCAGGGCGGCGATCAGCACCAGCCACTCCGGCGGATAAGGATTCATCTGATACAACGGGCCGATTTCCAGCACCCACGGCGTACCGACCATGCCGGCAAACACCCGGATCGAATCGCCGCCCTTGCCCAGCGCCATCACCGTGTCGCCCTCGGACACCCGGCGACTCTGGTCTTCGTCCATGTCCGCCTGTTCGATCGTCACCAGGCGCAAGTCGAAACCAAACCCTTTATCGCGTTTCAACTGCGCCAGGCGCTCGGGTTGCTCGGCCACCGGGTAGCGCACCAGTTCATCGGCCAGCAGGTAAATAGTCGCCCGGGCCAGTTGTTCGCTGATCTGCTGGACTTCGCCGGTCAGCACCAGCTGTTCCTTGTCGCTGACCAATCGATAGACCTTCGCCGCGTGCGGACCGGTTTGTTCCACCAGCGCCTGACCGCGCAGCACGCGGGTGCGCTGGGTGAGGTCGAGGTCGGTTTGGGCAAAGGTCTTCAGCGCCAGAGGAATCCCCAACAACCGCTCCCACACCAGCAAGGCACGGTGGCGTTCGGTTTCGTTCATCGGGTTCAGATTGTCGGCCATCAGCGAGAACGTGCCGTGGGCGAGGCGTTCGCGGTATTGCTCGCCGCGCACCTGGTTAAGCAGGTGCAAGGCCAGCACGCCGAGAACCGCCACCAGAATCAGCGCCGCGCACATGCCGCCATAGATACGCAGGAAGATCGAGTTCACAGCGTGCAGGCTTCTGGAACGAACAGATAACCTTTGCTGCGGATGGTCTTGATCAGCCGCGGATGCTCCGGGTCATCGCCGATTTTGGGGCGAATGCGCGAGATGCGCACGTCGATGGAACGGTCCTGGCCGTCATAGCCAATGCCGCGCAATGCAGTGAATATCTCTTCCCGGGACAGGATGCGCCCGGCGTTGGCCACCAGCAGCCAGAGCAGGTCGAACTCGGCGCTGGTCAGTTCGATGCCGTTGTCGTTCAGCCAGGCTTCGCGCAATGCGTTGTCGACCACCAAGGGACCGAACTGCAGACGTCGTTGTTTTTCCGGCGCCACTTCCGGGGCTTCACTGCGTCGCAACAAGGCCTGGATGCGCGCCAGCAAAAGTCGGGGGCGAACCGGTTTGCACACGTAGTCGTCGGCACCCAGGTCCAGGCCAAGAATCTGATCGGTGTCGTCGGTGCGGGCGGTGAGCATCAGGATCGGGCCGTCATACTTGTCACGGACCTTGCGGCAAATGCTCAGTCCGTCCTCACCCGGCAACATGAGGTCGAGGATCACCAGGTCCGGTTTCTCCTTGATGATCCGTGCCGCGGCCAAGGCGCCGTTACCCTCGATCGATACGCGCAGACCATTGGCTTCCAGGTAGTCGCGGGTCAGTTCGGCCAGACGCTGGTCGTCCTCGACAATCAATACCTGCCAGTTGTCTTGCTCCACGGTGACCTCTGCTTGCCAACAACACTTAATAAGGAAGGATCCGCCCGTCTTTTTGTAATGATTGGGGAGGATAAGAATGCATCTGCATGGGCCGATTGTATAAACGCCGCTCACCAAGAACACAAGCCGGTAAATGCGTTCGGACAACGGGGTTTTTTGTGATAGGGTTCGCGCCCTTAAAAAGCCGAGCGACTGTTTTCAATCGGTGAAAATCAGTGAAAAACGGTCCGCTCCAGCTAGGTCGCGGCCTACACGCCCGTTCCACCTTTCACACACAATTTACGCACAGGTTTATCCACAGGTAGTACGTTGCAACACCCCCAAAAACGCATTATCTTGTACCCCGGCGCCAAAAAAACCCTACATGTAGGGTTTTGCGTAAAAAACCAAACACAAATCAGACACCGATTTCAAGCGCTTTTATTGCCTCTGTCCGGTTGAACCAAACGTATTTTCGAAAGACCAAACCGCGCGTGCGGATGGCTACTGTTTTTGCGCCGAAAACGGCGTTTACGGTACGGGTGTTGCAGTCAATTACTGTCACTCAAAAGGATCCCGGTTTCAGGTTCAAGGCCTGGGACCAAAGACTTCGGCATGGAAGCGGCGCCCCAATTGCCCCTTCCTGATCTGTCCCGAAGTTGGTATGCCCGGCCCTTCGCCGGTTGTAGTGCTTCAGGACGGAACGGTGGGCACCCAAACGGTGCCCAAACAAACATAGAGAATGTGGAGACAACCCCCCATGCAAACCGACACAACTCGCGAGAACCCGCAGGGCACCTTGCCGCAGGCCGCAGATTCGACTTCGGATCTGTCCGCCACCGCGCCTGGTCAACTGCGCGTGATCAAGCGTAACGGCACTGTCGTTCCTTACACCGATGACAAGATCACCGTCGCCATCACCAAAGCGTTTCTCGCAGT
>Ga0255334_1000525_pt1 | contig 28630 bp, 26 predicted proteins | sample EtOH5_35cm_T3_12_FD_202080 | JGI IMG/M metagenome (GOLD analysis project Ga0255334, IMG submission 202080) | Sandy soil microbial communities from University of British Columbia, Vancouver, Canada - EtOH5_35cm_T3_129 | ecosystem: Engineered > Artificial ecosystem > Sand microcosm > Unclassified ... | reverse complement strand
CACCTACCGGTCCCTGATCAAACTGCAAACCATTCACCATGGTCGCATCAACGCCAACGATATGCGCAATGCCTTTGCTGGCGTAGTGCTCACCGACAGCATGCTCGATCAGTTAGGTGTGGCGATGAATTCCGGGCGCGCCATTATGATTTATGGCCCTGCGGGTACTGGCAAGACCTATATCAGCCGTCGGCTGATCCGTCTGTTCAACGAGGCCATCTGGGTGCCTCATGCCATCGTCATCAACGAATCCGTGATCGAGATCTATGACCCGCAAGTGCATCAGCGGCTCGATGATAACGTTCAACAGAACAACCTGATGCTCAACGAAGGGATCGACCGTCGATTGCTGTGCTGCAAACGCCCGATCGTCGTCACTGGCGGTGAGTTGAGCATGGAGCAACTGGACGTTCGCTATGACCCTTACACCCGTCAATACCAGGCTGCCTTGCAGCTCAAGGCCAGCAATGGCCTGTTCATCATCGATGACATGGGGCGCCAGCGCATGCCGCCCGCCGAGCTGTTGAATCGCTGGATCGTCCCGATGGAAGAGAAGCGCGATTATCTCAACCTGGGCGGCGGTCGGCATTGCGAGCTGCCGTTCGATCTGATTCTGGTGTTTTCCACCAACCTCAATCCTCTGGAGTTGGCCGATGAGGCCTTTCTTCGCCGGATTGGCTACAAGCTGCAATTCGGTTATCTGCAGCCCGAGGAGTACGAAAAGATCTGGCGTCAGGAAAGCGAGCGCCTGGGCGTGCCTTATGACCAGTTGCTGGTGCGTTATGTGCTGCAAAGGCTTTATGCAAGTGAAGGCATGCCCCTGGTGCCTTGCCATCCCCGAGATCTCCTGAGCATGGCGCTCGATCGTCAACGTTACATGGGCGGTTCCGGACCACTGTCACCGCAAGAGTTGGAATGGGCCTGGCACAACTACTTCGTCCAGCTCGACTTTCTTTGATACGGAGATACTGACATGAGCTCTCGTACTCTTTCCCTGATAGGCGTTTCCCTGGTCATGGGCCTTGGTGCTGCATGGATGGCTGACTCCTGGCTGAGCGCCCGGCTCAATGCCAGCCCGGATGATCACCTTCGAAGCGTAGTGGTCGCCACGGTAGAGATTCCATTCGGGCAGATGGTCGAGGCTCAGCAGGTCACGACCGTACGCATGCCCATGGATACGATCCCGGAAGACGCCTTCGACTTGAGCGAAAAGGCTGTGGGCAAGATCGCAACGTTCGACATTCTGAAGGGCGACATTGTGCGCGGTGCGCGTCTGAGTGAGCACTTGGGTGGCAGCACCCTGGCTTCGCTGATTGCGACAGACAAGCGTGCCATCTCGGTACGGGTGGACGATGTGGTCGGTGTGGGCGGGTTCCTGTTGCCGGGTAACCGGGTCGATGTACTCGCGACCAAAACCACCAGTGCCGGCAGCAATAGCGCCGTGTCCAGGACCATCCTCGAAAACTTGCGGGTATTGGCGGTAGACCAGACGGCGGGTACCGACAAGACCCAACCGGTGGTGGTGCGTGCAGTGACGCTGGAAATGACGACCGCAGAGGCTGAAACCCTGGTCACGGCGCAAACGGAAGGGAAGTTGCAATTGACCTTGCGCAATCCGCTGAACACCGAGAAAAAAATCGCGGCCGTTGCACCTGTTGCACCTGCCGCACCGGTCATGGCAGTGGCCACCGCCACGGTGCCAAAACGCGTGGTGCAACGCAGCAGCGGCGAAAGTGGTGGGGCTATCACCGTCATCCGCGGGGTCGAAACCAAAGTCGTCAACATTCGCTGACAGGGCGTAACAGGTCCTGGACACCAGGTCTTGGCGGAGCCGATCCGCATCAGTATTGGCAAATGAGGGCTTGATGATGAATCGTCGTATTCAGCAGCCGTTCACTGCGACGCCAAGGCGCCAGAAAGGATCGGTGAGTGTATTGATGGTGATGGCGTTGGCGGCGATTGGCATGGTGGCCGCACTGGCTTTGGACGGCGGGCACATGATGCTGAACAAAACGCGCTTGCAGAATGCGGTGGACGCCGCGGCCCTGAGTGGCGCCAAAACCCTGAGTCAGGTGGAAGGTGGTGCCAATATTGCCAGTACGACGCGGACTGCCGCACTCAATACGCTGACGCACAATGCGAATGCCACGGGCAACACAGAATTGGCAACGGCGGTTGGTGGCAACGCAGCCACATTCGCGGTGGTGGAACTGGCAAGCAGTGTCTATGGGCCGTTCTCCTATCCCGGGCCAGCGAATGCCAAATACGTTCGGGTATCGGTACCGAGCTATAACCTGACCGGATTTTTCTGGAATTTCGCCCAGGTATTCGGTTCTGGCGGCCTGGGGGCCAAAGCAGTGGCGGCAATCGCCACTGCCGGACCCAGCCCTACCAGTCCTTGTGATCTCTCGCCTTTGATGGTCTGTGGCGACCCGACTCAATACAACCCTGGCGCAGGCATGTTCTGGGGCTTCCAGTTTGGTGATTTGCAGGTATTGAAGACGGCTGCCGGCAATTCGTCGCCCATTGGTCCAGGCAACTTTCAGTTGCTCGATTTTGGTTCGGGCGGCAGTACGGTCAGGGAGGACCTGGCCGGAGGCGGCAAGGTCTGCCGCGCTGTGGGGGACAACGTCCAGACCGCACCTGGCAACAAGGTCGGCCCTACCTCCCAGGGCTTGAACACACGCTTCGGCATTTACAACGGCCCGGTCAGTGCCTCGGACTATCCGCCGGACCTGGTGACCGCGTCCAGCAACCCCGCGATCATTTACGACGACTCGGTCACACCGGCACAGGCGAAGTACAAGGGACAAGCCGTCACCTCGAGCAACGGCGATCTCACGGCGGGCAGCGACGCGATATTTGACTACAACGACTGGCGTGCGAGCGTTGCCGCGTGTGTGGCAGGGGCTGGCAGTGGTTGTGAGAGTCATGGCGTGTTCGAGCGCCGGATGATGAAAATTGTGGTGGGCAACTGCACGGGCAAACAAGGCGGTTCAACCTCGATCCCCGTCCTCGGTTTTGGCTGCTATTACGTGGTGCAACCCATGGATGGCGGTGGCGGGGACGCTCAGATCTTCGGGCAGTTCGTGAAGGAGTGCGAAGGCGACAACGTGGCCGGCCCTACGCCGTCAACCGATTCCGGCCCACAGATCATCCAGCTCTACAAAACCTATCTCAACGGCAGCGGTACTCCGAGCACTGACTCATAGGAGGCGTCATGAGACTTCACGCGTTTAAACCTCCGCAGCGCCAGCAAGGCCTGGCCATGGTGGAATTCACCCTCGTCCTGCCGGTGTTGCTGCTGCTGTTACTGAGCCTCGGTGAGATCGGCCGCATGCTCTATCAGTACAACGTGTTGCTGCAGGCCAGCCGGGATGCCGACCGTTTTGTCGCAGGCCACGCCTGGAACTCGACGCTGGGTGCGGTCTCTCTGAGCAATGCGCTACAGGCCCAGACGAAAAACGTTGCGGTGTATGGCGTGCCTGCCAACACCGGCACCGCTGTGTTGTCCGGGTTGACGCCTGACAACGTGGTCGTCGCCGCGGTGGGCACCGACCATGTGCGAGTCACCATCACCTATACGTTCTGCCCGGTGATTGGCAGTGGCAATTGTGGCGGCTCGATTCCGGGTTTGTTTGGCAATCAGATTGCGCTGAGCATTCCGCTGGTTGCCACTACCGTGATGAGGGCACTGTGATGAATAGAAAACACATGCGCGGAACCTATACGGTGGAGTTCGCCTTCGTTGGTCTGCTGGTGTTCACGCTGTTGTTTGGCGTGTTGGAAATGGGCCGCCTGTACTTCACGGTCAATGCATTGGATGAGGCCGCGCGCCGTGGTGCGCGCCTGGCAGCTGTCTGCGATATCAGCGATCCGGTGGTGTTGCGGCGGGCAATCTTCAATGCCGCGACCGATGCAGGTACGAGCCAGCTGATCAGCAATCTGGCCACCACTAATCTGACGTTGACCTATCTGGACGCAAATGGCGCTCTGGTGGCCAACCCCGCTGACCTGGTCAGCGTCAACGGCTTTCGTGCCATCCGCTATGTCCAGTTGAGTCTGCAAAACTTCGTTTTCAATCTGTTTATTCCCGGGTTAGGCGTGCCCATTACCTTGCCTGCATTCAGGGCAACGTTGCCACGCGAAAGTCTCGGGCGTCATTCCGATTCCGGGGAGATCACACCATGCTGAATATGAAGGAAACGCCGATATCCAGTTCGACTGGCAAAACCGGTTTGCGGTTGCTGATCAGTAGCCGTGATGCCACCTCTTTACGCGATCTGCAGAGTGTCTGTCAGCGCATGTCTGGCCTTGAGGTCAGCACTCGCCTGGTGAGCAATGGGCATGTTGACCCGCTCTACAGCCTGGACCGTATGCCCGATCTGTTGCTGTTGCGCGTCAGCCACCTGTGGCGCGAGGAGTTGTCGGCGCTGTTGCAACGCCCGGCCCACGAGCGTCCGCCGATGTTGGTGTGCGGACTGCTGAGCGAACAGGAAGCCATGCGCCTGGCGATGCAGGCTGGTGCGCGGGACGTGCTGCCGGAGCCCATCGCCGAGACCGAACTGGTCGCCGCCATGAATCGGCTGCTCACGGAGGTTCGGAGCGGCAGTGGGGCTGACGGGAAATTGATCGCCGTGATGAGCGCAAAGGGCGGTTCCGGCGGAACCATGGTGGCCTGCAACCTGGCACAACAGCTCAGCATGAAAGGCGGCAGCACCCTGTTGCTGGATATGGACCTGCAATTTGGCAGTGTGACGCATTGTCTGGATGTGGCGCAGACGCACAGCCAACTGGAGGTGTTGCATCAGATCGACGGCATGGACAGCGTCGCGTTACGCGGTTTTTGCAGTCACTTCAGCCCGACCTTGCATGTGCTGGGCGGTCGGGCTGGTGAGCTGTGTTTGCCGCAGGATGCCCAGCCCGAGCAACTTGACGCCCTCTTGCAGTTGGCCCGCGCCAGTTATGGCTGGGTGGTGGTCGACCTGCCGCGGCAAATCGATCACCTCACCGGTTCTGTGCTGGAGCAGGTGGATCGGGTGTACGTGGTGGTGCAACAGAGCGTCAGCCATCTGCGCGATGCCAGCTCTCTGGTGCGGATTCTTCGTGATGACCTGGGCGTGCGCGGGGATCAATTGCAGATAGTGGTCAACCGTTATGACAAGGCCGCAGCGATCAGCCTGAAAGATGTTGGCGAGGCGCTACGTTGCACCAATCTGTCGAAATTACCCAACGACTTCAATCTGGTCAGCCAGAGTCAGAACACTGGTGTGCCGTTGGGGCTGCATGCGCCGAGGGCAGCGATTACTGCTGCACTGCGCGACATGACCGAGGACCTGGTCGGTCAACAGGTGGCCGGCAACAAAGGCTTGCTCAAACGCACCTTCAACCGTTTTTTCGGGGGATGACCCATGATCAGCGACTTTCGTAACCGCTTGCGCAAACAGTCCGGTAAACCCGTCGCTGCCCAATCGCACGACGATCTGCTGGATCCGCCAGAGGAAATAATGGCGTGGGAACGTGTGACACCAGACGTTCTATACGAAACCAAAAGCCAGGTCACCCCGGTGGAGTCCGAGTGGCGGGAAAAGATCTACCAGCAGTTGCTCAAGGTCATGGACCTGTCCTTGCTGGACTCCCTTGAGCAGGCCGAGGCTGCTCGGCAGATTCGCGATATTTGCCAGCGCCTGCTCGATGAGCATTCGGCACCGGTGAGTTCCGTCAGCCGCCAGTTGATCATCAAGCAGATCACCGACGAGGTGCTCGGCCTGGGGCCTCTGGAACCGTTGCTGGCCGATCACAGCGTGTCCGACATTCTGGTCAACGGCTTTGCCTCGGTCTATGTCGAGCGCTTCGGCAAACTGCAACGGACTGATGTGCGTTTTCGCGATGATCAGCATTTGTTGAACATCATCGACCGTATCGTCTCCAACCTGGGTCGGCGTATCGACGAGTCCTCGCCGTTGGTGGATGCCCGGCTCAAGGACGGTTCGCGGGTCAACGCGATTATCCCGCCGCTGGCCATCGATGGCCCGAGCATGTCGATTCGGCGCTTTGCGGTGGACCTGCTCAATACCGACAGTCTGATCCAGGTGGGGACGTTGACCCCGGCCATTGCCCTGCTGCTCAAGGCGATTGTCCGTGGGCGCTTGAACGTGCTGATTTCCGGCGGTACCGGCAGCGGCAAGACCACCATGCTCAATGTGCTGTCCAGTTTCATTCCGCAAAACGAGCGGATTGTCACCATCGAAGATTCGGCCGAACTGCAACTGCAGCAACCCCATGTGGTGCGCCTGGAAACCCGGCCTTCGAACATCGAGGGCCGTGGCGAAGTGAGCCAGCGGGAGTTGGTGCGCAACAGCCTGCGGATGCGTCCGGACCGCATAGTGATCGGCGAGGTTCGCGGCGTAGAGGCGCTGGACATGCTGACTGCGATGAACACCGGCCACGACGGCTCGTTGACCACGATCCACGCCAACACTGCACGCGATGCGTTGGGGCGAGTCGAGAACATGGTGTCGATGACCGGGGCGACCTTTCCGATCAAGGCCATGCGGCAGCAGATCGCTTCGGCCATTGATGTGGTGATCCAATTGGAACGCCAAGAGGATGGTAAGCGCAGACTGGTCAGCGTGCAGGAAATCAACGGCATGGAGGGCGAAATCATCACCATGACCGAAATCTTTTCCTTCGTGCGCCATGGCATGGGCGAAAACGGTGAAGTGCTGGGTGATTATCGCCCCAGCGGCATGATCCCCGCGTTCCGCGATGTGCTGGCCAAGCGCGGCATCGAGTTGCCGCTTACGATGTTCAGGCCTGAATGGATGGAGGCACGGCAGTCATGAGCAATATTCCTGGTGAATTCATTCTGATGTTCCTCGGCATGGTGTTTATCGCTGTGTTCCTCCTGTCTCAGGGGGTGGTGGTGCCGGTGTTCGGCGAGGCCGGCAAGATGCGCAAGCGTATCCGCGGCCGTTTGCACGTTCTGGAGAAAGCCAACAATCTGCCCAATATGCAGACGGTGTTGCGACAGAAATACCTGACGCGCTTGACGCCACTGGAAGCCATGCTCGAGCAGTTGCCCTTTATGGCGAGCCTGACCCAGATGATCGAGCAGTCCGGTCATGAATACCGTGCTTATCGGGTGTTGTTGCTCGGGCTGTTCCTGGGCGCCTGTGCAAGCCTCTCGATCTGGATGATCTCGTCAGTCTGGTGGATGGCGTTGCTGGCGGGCTTCGGAGCGTTCTGGCTACCACTGCTGAAAATTTCTCGTGACCGTAGCAAACGCTTCGCCGGGTTTGAGGAAGGCCTGCCGGATGCACTGGATGCCATCTGCCGTGCCCTGCGCGCCGGGCACCCGTTCAACGAAACCCTGCGCTTGGTCGCCGAGGAGCATAAGGGGCCGGTCGCTCAGGAGTTTGGCCTGACTTTCGCTGATATCAACTATGGCAACGATGTACGCCGGGCCATGCTCGGCCTGCTGGAGCGGATGCCGAGCATGACGGTGATGATGCTGGTGACCTCAATCCTCATCCATCGCGAGACGGGCGGCAATCTGACCGAGGTGCTGGAGCGTTTGAGTCGCCTGATCCGCGGGCGTTTTCGCTTCCAGCGCAAGATCAGGACCCTGTCGGCCGAAGGGCGGATGTCCGCCTGGGTGCTGGTGTCGATTCCGTTCGTGCTGGCGATTGCGATCGTTTTCACAAGCCCCACCTACATGCCTGTGCTGCTCAATGATCCCATCGGGCACAAACTGATCATCGGGGCGTTTTGCGCCATGCTGGTCGGGATTTTCTGGATACGCAAAATCATTCGGATTCAGGTTTAAGCGGTATTCGCTACCGGGAGGTACAGGTCATGGACTTTTTGCTCGGGTTGTTCAGTCGGGTCACGGGGAGCGAGGAGGTGGGGCGCCTGTTGTTCCTCGGCGCGATCGGTTTGAGTACGGTGCTTGCGGTTGTCGCCGTGAGCTTGCTGGTGATGGGGCTTCAGGATCCGGTACAGCGTCGTCTGGCGCTGATCAAGCGTGGTCATTTAGGCAACACCGCCGGGCAAGAAGCCCCGGGTAATCTGCAACTGTTACTGGAGCGGGTCGGCCAGCGTTTTGCCTCGGCCGAATCGGCTCAGACATCCGTCACCCAGACATTGTTGACGCATGCAGGGTACCGGTCCTCTTCGGCGGTGCAGATGTACTGGGCTGTGCGCTTGATGACGCCGCTGTTATTAGTCGGTATTGCGTTGCTGCTATTGCCGATGATTCCCAGGGTTTCCCTCGCCATGGGGCTGCTGGCGGTGGTCTTGGCTGCCGGTATCGGATGGTTGCTGCCAGCGCTGTATGTCGCCAAGCGCAAGCAGTTGCGACAAGGTCGGTTGCGTGCCGCGTTTCCGGATGCGCTGGATCTGATGGTCGTCTGCGTGGAGTCGGGCCTTGCCTTGCCCACCACGATCGAACGGGTGGCGGAGGAGATGTCAGTCAGCCAGGTCGAACTGGCTGAAGAACTGGCCTTGGTCAATGCGCAAATCCGCGCGGGCATTTCCAGTACAGCGGCGCTCAAACAACTGGCTGTGCGCACTGGCCTGGATGACGTACAAGGGCTGGTCAGCCTGTTGGCGCAGAGTATCCGCTTTGGTACCAGCGTGGCCGATACCCTGCGCATCTATGCCGATGAATTCCGTGATCGGCGTACTCAGGCCGCCGAAGAGATGGGGGCGAAAATTGGTACCAAGCTGATATTTCCACTGATTTTCTGTCTGTGGCCGAGCTTCTTTCTGGTCGCTATCGGCCCGGCCTTGATCGGGGTACTCAAAGTATTCGGGTGAGGTAAAAACGGGCGGAGGCTATCGAGTGCGATGGCCTTGCCCCCCGAGGCTGATCTGCACTTTCCTGTCATGGATCCACACATTTCCCGCAGCAGGGTAATCCTGATGCGTAGAGACCATCGCTTTCCTGCACACGACATCAAGCCCGGCTTTGCAGCCAGGCTACTCTGGACTACGCCAGAGGCTGATCACCCATCGACATGCCTCAGTTGCCGCTAGTGATCTCTCCCCCAGTATCCTGGTCATAAAACTCCGGAATCGGGTAGTTGAAGCTATTCAGCCAGCGCTGCATGGCCAGGTCACGTTCGGCGGCCGAAGCGGTTTGCAGTTCAGGGGAGGCAACCACACCTCGAATCTGCAACTGCAACCACTGTTCGGTGCCTTGTTGATACGGCGAAGAGGGGCCCGGCTCAATAGCCCAGGCAGTGGTGGACAGGCAAGCCATGCACACGATCAACAGCCTTTTGGTATTCATCTCGACTCCTCGTACGTTTTACTGGTTCGCACTGGAAGAGGCATCGGCTACCTCTGTCCTGCGATTCCCCTCGGAAGCCACCACTTTTTTGGCGGAGGCCTTGAGTTTTTCCGCGCGGGTTTGAGCCTCGGCGACTTGCTTGGGACTCAAGTCGGCGCGGGTCACGAGGTCAGCAGCCGCCTTCCAGTTATCCTGGTAGATCAGCAGCGTCACCATATTGAGTGCCGCCAGTGTGTTTGCCTGCTTGAGCTCCATGGCGGTCATGAACTCAAAGCGTGCTTCAGGGATCCGTCGCTGATTGAGGTAGACGACCCCCAGGTCATTTCGCATCCTGTCGTCGGTGGGGGCCATCTTCACCGCACGCTCAAGGTGAGTGGCAGCGGTGGCGTTATCATTTTTGGCGGCGGCCAACTGGCCCAGGCCATGTTCCCCTTCAGCCGTCAGACAGGTGCCGAGCAAGCTTTCGTACAACGGCTGCGCGTCGCCGCTACGCCCCATCATGCGCAGCACCCGAGCCTTGCGCAGGCGAACCTGGACCAGGTTGTCGGGCAAACCTTCCAGGTTCGCCAGGCTGGCATACAAACGGCCTTCGTCGGCCATGTTGTCGGCCAGGTTCAGGGCCAGTTCCTGCTCCGAACCGGGCTTGGCACAGCTGGCCGGTCGCGAAGACAGGCCATTACTGGCACAGCCTGCGAGCATTAATGTCGCCGCTATTGCAATGACTGCTTTCATCGAATGTCCTCTGGCTACAACAGGTTGAACGCCCGGCCAATGGCTATGAAACTGGCCCGGCAGGCGTTCAACGTCACCGTTACGAGTGAGGGTGAGGCAAGTCCGGTTCAGGCTTCTGATCATTGCGAGAGCCCGCTGAGACTGTCGAAGTCGCCATTTTCCAGGAAAAACATGCGGTAGAAGTTCGGGTCGTAATTGCGCAGCTGTTCACCGGGCAATGACGGTAGTTGTGCATTGGCAGCCAGTGGCTGGACCAGATGGGGGGTGACGATCATCAGCAGTTCGCGCTCTTCACGGTTGATGGTGTTGTCGCGGAAAAATGCGCCCAGAACCGGGATATCGCCCAGCCCCGGAAACTTGTTCACCTGGGAGTTGTTGCGGGAGCTGATCAGGCCGCTGATGACGAAGCTTTCGCCGTCGGCCAGGGAGATGCTGGTATCGGTACGGCGCACGCTCAGGGCCGGGACTATCGTGCCGGCGACGCTCACGGCGTTGGTGAAGTCCAGTTCACTGACTTCCGGCGCCACCTTCAGCGCGATACGATTTTTCCCGATGATGGTTGGCGTCAGAGTCAGGCGGATACCGAATTCCTTGTACTCGATGGACACGTTATCGCTGCCTGAACTGGGCACCGGAATCGGTATTTCACCGCCGGCCAGGAAGCTCGCACTCTGCCCGCTGAGCGCTACCAGGCTTGGCCGAGCCAGGGTGTAGGCGAAACCACTGCCTTCCAGCGCATTGAGCGCCACCAGGGTATTGCCGGTAGCAAATGTGAGGTTGAAGTTGTTGTTATTCACCGGAATCGCCGGCGTGACAATGCCGCCGATGGTGGGCAAGGTTCTCGGCGAGCCGAACAGGAAGTTGCCACGGGTGCCGAAAATCGAGGCGGAGGCTTCCTTGAGCTTGGTCCGGCTGACTTCGACGAAACGGATATCGGTCTGCACCTGGCTCGGCAGCAGCGGGTCGTCGGAGGGCACCGACGGCGCGCTGGTCAGTGCCGATGTGGCTTTACCCTTGACGAACACCATGCTTTGGCGCGGCGTTTTCGAACAGGCAGTCCAGACCATCAGGCTGGTGGTCCCCGGTGTCATGCCCGTTAGTATGAACGCGTTGCTGCCGCTGGGTTGCACGTCGGCAATTTTCGGGTCACCCACCGCCAGTTGCGTTATCGGAACGGGGCTTCGCATTTCATTCTGCAGCCCCTGACCGACCTCGAACGTAGTCGACCAACTGTCCAGTTGCGAACAATTGGCAGGTGCGGCCTGAGCCGCATTCACGCTGAGACCCGTCCAGAACAGGCCATGGATAATTTGCTTGAAAGCGGGCGCGGGACGAAGGCTCATTTAGTGCATCCTCACTGGATAGGCCATCTATAGGCAGACTAAGTTGTCTCTGATCACTTCACGGGGATCGGACTATCCCCCCCAATGCGCCAGACCACTTATCCGTGGCTTTGGCGTTATTCCTTGCGGGCAACACACGAGCGGGCGCAGTTCGCTGATCTGGCTGGACAGCGAGCGACCTTTGCTAAAACGGTTTTTAGTGAGGCGGTTATCTGGAGTGCCCGGCAGAGTGATGCTGGCAGTTACGGACGGTACTGTCCGCCAACCTGCCCCCCCCGAAAAATAAACGGCCATGCAGGTACAGAGCCGGAATACGCCTGCCATGATCATAGTGAGCTAACTCCTTTTGCCAATCTGATCACTGAAGCTAACTTGGAAACTGGAGCCGTTATGACTTCTTATTGTTTGACGGTAGTTCAATCAAACCAAAGTGCCATGATTTTAGAAAAATCCGGCATATCCCTCCCTTGATCCGCACCGTTGACACTGACCCTTGTAGGAGCCGGCTTGCTGGCGATGGTCGTCAACGATAACGCGTGCTGTCTGGTTCAACGTAGCGCCTTTGCGCCCATCGCCAGCAAGCCGGCTCCTACAGGTTTTGCTTCAGCTACAGGTGCCCATGATCGGGAACGGTCGCTGTGCCTGCACCAGGTCCGGCATATCCCTCCCTTGATCCACACCGTTGACACTGACCCTTGTAGGAGCCGGCTTGCTGGCGATGGTCGTCAACGATAACGCGTGCTGTCTGGTTCAACGTAGCGCCCTTGCGCCCATCGCCAGCAAGCCGGCTCCTACAGGTTTTGCTTCAGCTACAGGTGCCCATGATCGGGAACGGCCGCTGTGCCTGCACCAGGTCCGGCATATCCCTCCCTTGATCCACGCCGTTGACACTGATCCTTGTAGGAGCCGGCTTGCTGGCGATGGTCGTCAACGATAACGCGTGCTGTCTGGTTCAACGTAGCGCCTTTGCGCCCATCGCCAGCAAGCCGGCTCCTACAGGTTTTGCTTCAGCTACAGGTGCCCATGATCGGGAACGGTCGCTGTGCCTGCACCAGGTCCGGCATATCCCTCCCTTGATCCGCAGCGTTGACACTGACCCTTGTAGGAGCCGGCTTGCTGGCGATGGTCGTCAACGATAATGCGTGTTGTCTGGTTCAACGTAGCGCCCTTGCGCCCATCGCCAGCAAGCCGGCTCTTACATCAAACGTCCCAAGTGGTGGACGCAGAACCAGGTTTGGTTGGCTTGGATGATGGCGTGGAGGAAGCGGGTGTGGCGGGGAAAAAACAGTGGGGATGAAATGAGGATGAGTTTCAGACGGAGCTGCGGGGGATGGCAGATGCCGTTTGACGAGTGAAGCTTGCCCCGGGAGCCGATAGGATCCCGGGGGTAATTGTCCTTAGTGACGAACCTTCCAGGCATCCCCAGCCGGCGCCGTACCATGGTCATACGGCTTGGCAATCCACATGTAAACCAACCCCAACCCAATCACGATCGCCGTGCTTAGCACCATCGCATAGTTGATGTACCACGCCGCGTCCGGCGTGCGCGGCCAGGCCATGTTGATGATGGCGCCGACGCCGTAGACCAGCGCGCCGACGTTCACCGGCCAACCCCATGCACCGAGGGTGAATTTGCCGCTCGGTTTCCAGCCTTTCAGGCGGGCATACAGCGCCGCGAGCACGATCATCTGGAACGCCAGGTAGATGCCGATGGCGGCGAAGCTGACGATGGTGGCCACCGCGTCTTGCAGGAAGAAGCCCAGAATGATGATCAACGCTGGCAGGACGCCGGAGACGAACAGTGCGGCAACCGGAACCTGGGTTGCAGGTGAAATCTTTTTCAGCAGTGAACTGCCGATGACCATTTCATCCCGGGCGTAGGAATACAGCAGACGACTCGCTGCCGCTTGCAGGCTGATGACGCAGGAGATGAAGGAAATCATCACCACGCCCATCACCACTTTCGAACCGACCGGGCCGAAGGCGTTGTTGAGGATGGTGGTGACCGGGTCTTTGTCGGTGCCGTTGATCACGGCTTGCATGTCGGGCACGGCGAGGATCAGCGCCAGGCAGGCGAACATCGCCGCGATGCCGCCGATGTAGATGGTCATGCGCATCGCCACCGGGATTTGCTTGCTCGGGTTCGGGGTTTCTTCCGCTACGTCGCCGCAGGCTTCGAAGCCGTAGTACAGGAACATCCCCGCCAGCGAGGCGGTGAGGAAGGCCGGCAGGTAGGAGCCATTGATGCTGATGTCGAAGGTGTTGAACAGCACGCTGATCGATTGATGGCGTTCGAAAATCAACAGGTAAACGCCGACGATCACCGCACCGACCAGTTCGCAGAGGAAGCCGAACATGGCGATTCGCGCCAGCACTTTGGTGCCGCTGAGGTTGACCAGTGTGGCGAACAACGTCAGCACCAGAGCGATGACAATGTTGGTGTTGTTATTCGGTTCAAAGCCCATCATTGCCGCGAGGTACGGACCGGCGCCCACGGCAACGGCAGCGATGGTGACGCACAGGGCGATGGAGTAGATCCAGCCGACCATCCACGCCCAGCGCTTGCCCACCAAGCGGCGAGCCCACGGATAGACGCCACCGGAAATCGGGAACTGCGAGACCACTTCACCGAAGATCAGGCACACCAGCAACTGGCCGCAACCGACCAGCAAATACGCCCAGAACATCGGTGGCCCACCGGCGGCCAGGCACAGGCCGAAGAGGGTATAAACCCCTACAACCGGAGAGAGGTAAGTGAAGCCCAGGGCGAAGTTTTCCCACAGGCTCATGCTGCGGTTGAAGTTGGAGGTGTAACCCAGCTTGCGCAGTTGCTCTGCATCGCTGTCGATGGCGACTGCGGTGAGTTCGGGTAGTGCACTCATAGTGTGTTAACTCCGGAAAATCGGCAGATTTCGGATGTCCGAAACCGTGGCGGCGCCTTGGCGGCGCTGCCCGGATCGGTGGTTATTGTTTTGTTTGTCTGCGTTGAAGCCTGGAGGTGCGTGTTGCCGGTTTCTGCCTTGAAACCGCGGTGACGCCATCGCCAGCAAGCCGGCTCCTACGGTGGTTTGTGTCGTACACATTCATGGCGCACGACACAAACCACCGTAGGAGCCGGCTTGCTGGCGATGCTTTTAATGCTTGAACATCACATGCCGCACAACGGTGTAATCCTCCAGCCCATACATCGACATGTCCTTCCCGTACCCGGACAATTTCTGACCGCCGTGAGGCATTTCGCTGACCAGCATGAAGTGCGTGTTCACCCAGGTGCAGCCGTACTGCAAGCGCGCCGACAGGCGATGCGCGCGGCCAACGTCGGCGGTCCACACCGACGACGCCAGGCCGTAGTCCGAATCGTTGGCCCAGCCGAGCACCTGCGCTTCATCGGTGAATTTGGTCACCGACACCACCGGGCCGAACACTTCGCGGCGGACGATTTCGTCGTCCTGCTGTGCATCGGCCAGCACCGTCGGTTCGAAGAAGAAGCCGTTGCCTTCAACTGCCTTGCCGCCAGTGATCAGGCGGATGTGCGGTTGCGCCACGGCGCGGTCGACGAACCCGGCTACCCGGTCGCGGTGCTGCGCGGTGATCAGCGGCCCCAGTTCGGTCGACGGATCATCTTGCAAGCCGTACTTGATGCTGCTGACCGCCGCGCCGAGCTTCTCGACGAATCTGTCGTAGATGCCTTCCTGCGCATAGATGCGGCAGGCAGCGGTGCAGTCCTGCCCGGCGTTGTAGAAACCGAAGGTGCGAATGCCTTCCACGGCGGCGTCGATGTCGGCGTCGTCGAAGATGATCACCGGGGCTTTGCCGCCCAGTTCCATGTGCATGCGCTTGACGCTGCTGGCGGTGCTGGAAATGATGTTCGAACCGGTGGCGATCGATCCGGTCAGTGACACCATGCGCACTTTCGGGTGGGTGACCAGCGGGCTACCGACGGTAGGACCACGGCCGAACACCAGGTTGAGCACACCGGCCGGGAAGATTTCCGACGCCAGTTGCGCCAGGCGCAACGCGGTCAGCGGGGTCTGTTCCGACGGCTTGAGCACCACGGTGTTCCCGGCGGCGAGGGCTGGGGCGATTTTCCAGGCGACCATCATCAGCGGGTAGTTCCACGGCGCGATGGAGGCGATCACGCCCACCGGATCGCGGCGGATCATCGAGGTGTGGCCGGCCAGGTATTCACCGCCGGCCGAGCCGCTCATGCAACGACTGGCGCCGGCGAAGAAACGGAACACGTCGGCAATCGCCGGGATCTCGTCGTTCAGCGCGGCGCTGTAGGGTTTGCCGCAGTTATCGGATTCGAGTTTGGCCAGCTCTTCGCCGTGGGCTTCGATGGCGTCGGCGAGTTTGAGCAAGAGCAGCGAGCGCTCTTTTGGCGGGGTGTGCGACCAGCTGTCGAACGCGGCGTCGGCGGCCCGTACAGCGGAGTCGACCTGGGCTTCGCTGGCTTCGTTGATTTCCACCAGCACGCGACCGAGGGCCGGGTTGAACACCGGTTGGGCGGGGCCTTCGCCGTCGATGAGTTGGCCGTTGATCAAGAGTTTGGTTTGCATGGCGTTGTCCTCTTTGAATCTATTATTTTTCTCTGGAGAAACCGGATCCTGTAGGAGCTGGCTTGCTAGCGATCGCGGTGTGTCAGCCCACATCTATGTTGAACGTCAGTCAGTAATAGCTAGCAAGCCAGCTCCGACAGGATTGGGTTCGCACACTGGGATCGGTGTTCTTCGTTACTTCCCGCCACTCCCCGCCACGCTCTCACCGCCGCGGGTCAGGTAATAGGCGCCGAGAATCGGCAGCATGGTCACCATCATCACCAGCATCGCGACGACGTTGGTCACCGGCACGTCCCGTGGGCGGCTGAGCTGGTTGAGCAGCCACAGCGGCAGGGTGCGTTCATGGCCGGCGGTGAAGGTGGTGACGATGATTTCGTCGAACGACAGTGCAAACGCGAGCATGCCGCCGGCGAGCAATGCCGAGCCAAGGTTCGGCAGGACGATGTAGCGGAAGGTCTGCCAGCCATCGGCACCGAGGTCCATCGAGGCTTCGATCAAGCTGTGCGATGTACGGCGCAAACGGGCGATGACGTTGTTGTAGACGATCACCACACAGAAGGTCGCGTGCCCGACGATGATGGTGAACATTCCCGGCTCTATCCCCAGCGTCTTGAACGTCGCCAGCAGCGCGATCCCGGTGATGATCCCCGGCAATGCGATGGGCAAAATCAGCATCAGCGAGATGCCTTGTTTGCCGAAAAAATCCCGACGGTACAAGGCGGCCGATGCCAGCGTGCCAAGCACCAGTGCGATCAACGTGGCGACGGAGGCGATCTGCAGCGACAGCTTGATCGCTTCCAGCACGTCCGGTCGCGAGAACGCCACGCCGATCCACTTCAGGGTGAAACCCTTGGGCGGAAAACTGAACGCCGCGTCTTCGGTGTTGAAGGCGTACAGGAAGATGATCAGGATCGGGAAGTGCAGAAACACCAATCCGCCCCAGGCAGCAATGCGCAGACCCAATGAAGCTTTCTCAGAGTGCATCGAAGGCCCCCAGTCGTTTGACGATGGTCAGGTAAATGGCGATCAACACAATCGGCACCAGGGTGAAGGCCGCGGCCATCGGCATGTTGCCGATCGCGCCTTGCTGGGCGTACACCATGCTGCCGACGAAGTACCCCGGCGGGCCCACCAGTTGCGGCACGATGAAGTCGCCCAGGGTCAGCGAAAACGTGAAGATCGAACCGGCGGCGATGCCCGGAATCGACAGCGGCAGAATCACCTGCATGAAGGTCTGGCGCGGCTTGGCGCCGAGGTCGGCGGAGGCTTGCAGCAACGACGGCGGCAGGCGTTCCAGCGAGGCCTGAATCGGCAGAATCATGAATGGCAGCCAGATGTAGACGAACACCATGAAGCGCCCCAGGTGTGAGGTCGACAAGGTGCTGCCTCCCACACCCGGAATGCCCAGCACGAACTGCAACACCGGCTCCAGTCCAAGGTGCTGAACGAACCATTGCGCCACGCCGCCCTTGGCCAGCAACAAGGTCCAGGCATAGGCCTTGACGATGTAACTGGCCCACATCGGCATCATCACAGCGATGTAGAAAAACGCTTTGGTTTTGCCCGTGGTGTAGCGCGCCATGTAGTAGGCAATCGGGAACGCGACGATGGTGCTGGCGATCGAGACCACGACCGCCATGCTCAGGGTGCGCAGGATGATGTCGAAGTTCGAGGGCTGGAACAGCGCGGCGAAGTTCGCCAGGGTCAGGTCGGGCGTGACCGCCATGGTGAAATCGTCGAAGGTATAGAAGCCTTGCCACAACAGCACCAACAGCGAACCAAGGTAGATCGCGCCGAACCACAACAACGGCGGCACCAGCAGCAGCGACAGGTAAAAGTTCGGCCGGCGATACAGCAGGTTGGAAAACCTGCGTAACGGCGAGCCGCCGGCCGGGGTTTGAGGAAGAGCCACGCTGGTCATCTCACACCCCGCCGGCAACGGTGTCTTGCAACGGGATCATCGCTTCCCGCGCCCAGCGTGCGCTGATGCGTTGCCCGGTCTGATGTTGCGCGCTGACGTCCAGCCATTGATTGTTGGCCTGGCTGATGTTCAGGGTCTGGCCGTTTTCCAGTTTCAGTTCATAGCGGGTGGCGCTGCCCTGGTACTGAACGTCGTGGAGCAAACCGCTGACTTCGATCTCGTGACTGGCCAGCGGGCCTTCGGCGAAACGCACGTGTTCCGGGCGGATCGAAAACGGCTGCGGATTGCCGCTGAGTTGCTGCGCCAGATCGCCGCGAATCACGTTGGAGGTGCCGACGAACTCCGCGACAAAGGTGGTCGCCGGTTTCATGTAGAGGTTGCGCGGTGTGTCGACCTGCTCGATGCGACCCTTGTTGAAAACAGCCACGCGGTCGGACATCGACAAGGCTTCGGTCTGATCGTGGGTGACGAAGATGAAGGTGATGCCGAGCTGGCGTTGCAGTTTTTTAAGCTCGCTCTGCATTTGCTCGCGCAGTTTCAAGTCGAGGGCGCCGAGGGGTTCGTCGAGCAGCAACACCCGAGGGCGATTGACCAAGGCGCGGGCCAGGGCCACACGCTGGCGCTGACCACCAGAGAGTTGCACCGGCTTGCGCTCGCCGTAGCCGCCGAGGGCGACCATGTCGAGGGCTTCTTCGGCGCGCTTGCGGCGTTCTGTTTTGCCGACGCCTTTGACTTTCAAACCGTAGGCTACGTTGTCGAGCACGTTCATGTGCGGGAACAGCGCGTAGTCCTGAAACACCGTGTTGACGTCACGCTCATACGGCGGCAGCCCGGCGGCTTCGTGGCCATGAATCCGGATCGAGCCTGCGCTCGGTTGTTCAAAACCGGCGATCAGGCGCAAACACGTGGTTTTGCCCGAGCCGGAAGGGCCCAGCATGGAAAAGAACTCGCCGTCCTGGATATCGATGGAAACCCGGTCTACGGCTTTCACTTCGCCGAATAGACGGGAAACGTTGGTGAACTGGACTGCAAGCGTCATGGTGCGGTGCTCCGGGAATCTGGAATCTTGAAAAGCATCGCCAGCAAGCCGGCTCCTGCACGGGGTACGCGTACTCTGTAGGAGCCGGCTTGCTGGCGATAAAGGTCCGAAGGACCTTCAGCTGTCAGCGACCGCCCATGATCGCGATGTAGTCCTGGGTCCAGCGGCTGTACGGCACGAACTTGCCACCTTCAGCCTGCGGGGTTTTCCAGAAGGCGATCTTGTCGAACTGGTCGAAACCGTTGGTTTTGCAGCCTTCGGCGCCCAGCAATTCGCTCTCCTTGCATCCCGCCGGAACCGACGGCAACGAACCGAACCAGGCGGCCAGGTCACCCTGGACTTTCGGTTGCAGCGAATGGTCCATCCACTTGTAAGCACAGTTCGGGTGCTTGGCGTCGGCGTGCAGCATGGTGGTGTCGGCCCAACCCGTTGCACCTTCTTTCGGAATGACCGAAGCCACCGGCTGCTTGTCCGCCATCAGGCCGTTGACCATGTAGCCCCAGCTGCTGGACGCCACGACGCCTTCGTTCTTGACGTCACTCATCTGCACGGTCGCGTCATGCCAGTAGCGGTGGACCAGCGGCTGCTGTTTACGCAGCAGGTCCAGCGCGGCTTTGTATTGTTCTTCGTTGAGCTGGTAGGGGTCTTTGATCCCCAGTTCCGGCCGCTTCGACTTGAGATACAGCGCCGCATCGGCGATGTAGATCGGACCGTCGTAGGCCTGAACCCGGCCCTTGTTGGACTTGCCGTCCGGCAGGTTCTGTTCCTCGAACACCACCCCCCAGCTGTCCGGCGCGGTCTTGAAGACGTTGGTGTTGTACATCAACACGTTCGGGCCCCACTGATACGGAGTGCCAAAGGTTTGTTTGTTGACGACGTACCACGGGCCATCCTTGAGACGCGGGTCAAGGTTCTTCCAGTTCGGAATCAACGCCGTGTTGATCGGCTGTACACGCTTGCCGACGATCAACCGCAGCGACGCATCGCCCGACGCGGTCACCAGGTCGTAACCGCCCTTGGACATCAGGCTGACCATCTCATCGGAAGTGGCCGCCGTTTTCACGTTCACCTTGCAGCCGGTTTCCTTCTCGAAATCGGTCACCCAGTCGTAGGCCTTGTCGCTTTCACCACGTTCGATGTAACCGGGCCAGGCGACGATATCCAGCTGACCTTCGCCGGCACCGACGGCTTTCAGCGGTTCGGCGGCCTGGATACTGGCGCTGGCCAGCAGCGCGGTAGTGATTGCACTGAGCAGTGCGGTCTTGTGCACGAACATGGGGATTCCCTCTTCTTTAATTATGGTCGGGGCAGTTTTGAACGTGGTTCAGCGTTGTAAACACGATCCTCGTAGGCGCCGGCTTGCTGGCGATAGCGGTGGGTCAGTCAACCTGGTTGTCAACTGGACCGACGCCTTCGCTGGCAAGCCAGCTCCTGCAAGGGATTCGCGTTGTTCCAACGTTTCAACATCAATGCCTTTACGGCTAATTGTTAGCGTAGTGCGCTTTTATAAATGCTGTCCGTGGCGCGCCATGATGTGCCGCACCACGCTGTAGTCCTGAAGCGAATCGCTGGACAAGTCTTTGCCGTAACCCGAACGTTTCAGGCCGCCATGGGGCATTTCGCTGACCAGCATGAAATGGCTGTTGATCCAGGTGCAGCCGTACTGCAAGCGCGCGGCCACTTGCATGGCTTTGTCGAGGTTCTGGGTCCAGATCGAAGACGCGAGGCCGTATTCCGAATCGTTGGCCCAGTCCACTGCTTGTTCGAGCCCTTCGAAGCGGGTCACGGTGACCACCGGCCCGAACACTTCGCGCTGGACGATTTCATCGCTCTGTTTGCAGCCGGCCAGCAGGGTCGGCTGGTAATAGAAGCCGGCGCCGGAATGCACGGCCGCACCGGTCACCCGCTCGATGTGCGGCTGGCCGAGGGCGCGTTCGACGAAACTGGCCACGCGGTCGCGCTGGCGGGTGCTGATAAGCGGGCCGATTTCATTGTCGGCATCGCGTTTGCCGGCGAAGCGCAGGCTGCTGACCGCTGCGCCGAGTTCGGCCACCAGTCGGTCATGAATGCCGGCCTGTGCATAAATCCGGCAGGCCGCGGTGCAGTCCTGGCCGGCGTTGTAGTAACCGTACGTGCGCACGCCTTCGACCACGGCCTGAATGTCGGCATCGTTGCAGACGATCACCGGCGCCTTGCCGCCGAGTTCGAGGTGCGTGCGCTTCAAGGTTTTTGCCGCGGCTTGCAGGATTTTTTGTCCGGTGACGATATCGCCGGTCAGCGACACCATGCGGATTTTCGGGTGGCTCACCAAGTGGCTGCCAACGCCTTCACCGCCGCCACAAATGATGTTGATCACGCCGCGCGGCAGGATCTCGGCCAGCGCGGGCGCCAGGGCCAGAATCGACAACGGCGTGTGCTCGGACGGTTTGAACACCAGCGTGTTGCCGGCGGCGAGGGCCGGGGCGATTTTCCACGCGGCCATCATGATCGGGTAGTTCCACGGCGCGATGGACGCTACAACCCCAATAGGATCGCGACGCACCATGCTGGTGTAACCCGGCAGGTATTCGCCGCTGAGCTGGCCGGTCTGGCAGCGCACGGCGCCGGCGAAGAAACGAAACACGTCGACCGTCGCGCTCAAGTCGTCCTGGCGCGCCAGGTGCAAGGGTTTGCCGCAGTTCAGGGATTCGAGGCGGGCGAGCAGGTCGGCTTGTTTTTCGATGGCGTTGGCGATGTCCAGCAGCAGGTTCGAGCGCTGCTGTGGCGTGGTCCGCGACCAACTGGCGAACGCATGATGGGCCGCGAGGATCGCGGCTTCGACTTGCTCGGTGCTGGCTTCGGCGATGTGCGTCAGCACCTCACCGGTGGCGGGATTGAGGATCGGCTCGACAAAGCCCTGACCCGCGACCAGTTCGCCATCGATCAGCAACGCGGTGAACAGCGGGGTCTGCGCGCCAGCCATTTTTCGGGATCTCTTTTCTTGTGTGGCCATGCTGCTCCCAGTGACTGGGGCCCGGCCGTCTTATAGATGTACCAAGACTAGTGCCCGGACCCGAGGTCGACAAATACTAAATACTGAAGGTGGCATTCGATTAAATAGATGGCTTGCGCCCGCCGTGGGGTTGTTCGCGTGCCACGGTCAGGAACGGGTCCACCAGCGCCGGGCGTGCCGTGCCACGGCGCCAGGCCAGGCCGACGTCGAGGGTCTGGCTCAGGTCGGCGATTGGCCGCGCTTCGATGATGTCGCCCTCCAATGACCATGGGCGGTACGTCATGTCGGGCTGGATCGATACGCCCAACCCTGCGGCTACCAGGCTTCGTACCGCTTCGGTCGAGGCGGTTTTCAGGGTGATGCGTGGTTGAAGCGACGCCGCCGACCACATGCGCTGGGCATTGCGGTCCATTTCATCGACGTTCAGTTGAATCAACGGCTCACGGGCGACGTCGGCGAGGTTGATGCTGTCGTGTTCCAGCAGCGGATGCTGGGCCGGCAGCCATAACCGATGAGGCGAATGGGTCAGCACTTCCGTTTGCAGGGCGTGGCGGTCCTCGAGGTTGGAGAGGATCAACACGCCGACATCGATCTCGCCGCTGACCAGCAAATGCTCGATATACGGGCGCTCGTCCTCCATCACGCGGATCTCGACGTTGGGGTAGGCGCGCTGAAAGCGGGTGAGTAAATCCGCGAGGTAGTAACCGGCGACAAGGCTGGTCACACCGATGATCAATTGCCCGGCGACCTGGTCGGTGCTTTGTTGCAGGCTGCGCTTGGCGTTGTCCACGGTGGCCAGAATCAGGTGCGCCTGGCGCAGGAATTGATGGCCCTGGTGCGTCAGGCTCATGCCCTTGGCGTGTCGGTTGAACAGGCCGACGCCAATCTCTTCTTCGAGTTGCTGGATCGCCAGGGTCAATGTCGATTGGGAAATGAACGCGGCTTGCGCGGCGGCGGAGATCGATCCGGTCTCGGCCACGGCGATGAAATGGCGGATTTGACGCAAGGTCATCATGAAGAAGTACCCGGTGGGCGGTTTTTATAGATTCACTCGAGTGTATATCTTTTTAATCGATGGGCTTTTTTGCGTTAAAGAAGTTGAGCAACATCTGGAAGCACTCTCGCCGGGAGGGGCTGGGCACTTTCGATCTAGGCTGGTGGCCTCAGTGTTTGGTTTACCCCTTTTGTGGAGGTGGCAAGAATGAATACCCGTGGATTGCTCGATCAGTTGCTCAAATCTGGCCAGGACATGTTGCAGAACAAGGCCAGTGGCTCGCAGAACAAAGCGTCCAGCGGTGGATTGGGCGGGTTGCTCGGCGGCAGCGGTGGTTCGGGCGGGCTTGGCAGTTTGCTCTCGGGCGCGGGTGGCGGTGCGCTGGCGGCGGGCGCCATGGGCCTTTTGATCGGCAACAAGAAAGTTCGCAAGGTCGGCGGCAAAGTGGCCATCTACGGCGGCCTCGCGGCATTGGGCGTGATTGCCTACAAGGCTTACGGCAACTGGCAGGCCCAGCAGGGCACTGCACCGAAGCAAGAGCCGCAAACCGTGGACCGCGTGCCGACGGCGCAGGTCGAGCAACACAGCCAGGCGATTCTCAAGGCGCTGGTGGCCGCGGCCAAGGCTGACGGCCATGTCGATGAGCGCGAGCGGGCGTTGATCGAAGGCGAGTTCACCAAACTCGACAATGATCAGGAGCTGCAACACTGGCTGCACGCCGAACTCAACAAACCGCTCGATCCAACCGATGTGGCGCGCGCCGCCAGCACCCCGGAAATGGCCGCCGAGATGTACATCGCCAGCGTAATGCTGGTGGACGAAGAGAACTTCATGGAGAAGTCCTACCTGGATGAACTGGCGCGCCAGCTGAAGCTGGAACCGGGCCTCAAGGCCGAGCTGGAAAAACAGGTGCGCCAGGCTTCTTTGTAACCATCAGGATCGCCTTCGCGGGCAAGCCATGCTCCTGCAGGATTTGAGTCGGCCACATGATATGGGGGCGACACCAGGCCCTGTAGGCGCATGGCTTGCCCCCGAAGACGTCATCCGCTACGCCACTCATTCATAGCGCTCCCGACGTTTTTCCTCTGGATGAGAACTGCCGCGCATCCGTCTTATAAATGAAACACCGCCCTCGGCTATACTCCGCAACATTTGAAACGGCCCCCGAGGACTGACTGTGAAGAACTGGACGTTGCGCCAACGCATTTTGGCGAGCTTTGCGGTAATTATCGCCATCATGCTGCTGATGGTCGTCGTCTCGTATTCGCGGCTGTTGAAGATCGAGGCCAGCGAAGCCAGCGTTCGTGATGACGCGCTTCCAGGGGTGTATTACAGCTCGACGATTCGTGGCGCCTGGGTCGACAGTTTTCTCCAGATCCAGGAAATGCTGGGCTTGAAGGAAGGGCAGGGCATCAGCGCCGAGGACGCCGCAGACTTCAAGAATTTTGAAGCGCGCGTGCTGGACGCGATGAATAGCTATCGCGCCACCGTCACCACGGACGAAGACAAGCTCGAATTCGCAGCCTTCGAAAAACTCCATGAGAATTACGGCAAGATCCTGGCCGCAGTGCTCGACTTGCATAAGCGCAATCAGGAAGCCGAGGCCATCAAGTTGTTCAATGAACAACTGATCCCGGCGTGGACAGCAGGGCGCATGAAGCTCAATGACATCCTGCGCGAAAACAAGGCGGTGGCTGATCAGGACATCGTGAACATCGATGACGCGGTGGGCACTGCGAAAACCATCATGGGCATCTCCCTGCTGGTGGCGGTTTTGGCCGCCGGTCTGTGCGGCCTGTTGCTGATGCGCGCGATCATGGCACCGATGAACCGCATCGTGCAGATCCTCGAAATCATGCGCACCGGTGATTTGAGTGGGCGCTTGAACCTGGAGCGCAAGGACGAATTCGGCGCCGTGGAAACCGGCTTCAACGACATGATGGCCGAGCTTACGTCGCTGGTGTCCCAGGCTCAGCGCTCGTCGGTGCAGGTCACCACGTCGGTCACCGAGATCGCCGCCACCTCCAAGCAACAACAAGCCACCGCCACGGAAACCGCCGCCACCACCACGGAAATCGGCGCGACATCCCGTGAAATCGCCGCGACCTCGCGTGATCTGGTACGCACCATGACCGAAGTCTCCACCGCTGCCGATCAGGCCTCGGTGGCGGCCGGTTCCGGGCAGCAGGGCTTGGCGCGTATGGAAGAGACCATGCACTCGGTGATGGGCGCCGCGGATCTGGTCAACGCCAAACTGGCGATCCTCAACGAGAAGGCCGGCAACATCAATCAAGTGGTCGTGACCATCGTCAAGGTCGCCGACCAGACCAACCTACTTTCCTTGAACGCCGCTATTGAAGCCGAGAAGGCCGGTGAATACGGCCGCGGGTTTGCCGTGGTCGCCACCGAGGTGCGGCGTCTGGCGGACCAGACCGCCGTGGCCACTTACGACATCGAGCAGATGGTGCGCGAGATCCAGTCGGCGGTGTCGGCCGGGGTCATGGGCATGGACAAGTTCTCCGAAGAAGTGCGCCGCGGCATGTCTGAGGTGCAGCAGGTCGGTGAGCAGCTGTCGCAGATCATCCATCAGGTTCAGGCGCTGGCGCCGCGCGTGTTGATGGTCAACGAAGGCATGCAGGCCCAGGCCACCGGTGCCGAGCAGATCAACCACGCGCTGGTGCAGTTGGGCGATGCCAGCAGCCAGACCGTCGAGTCCCTGCGCCAGGCCAGTTTTGCCATCGACGAACTGAGCCAGGTGGCCGTCGGGCTGCGTAGCGGCGTTTCGCGATTCAAAGTCTGATGAGCGAACTCACGGCCAAACGCACCGCCGTGAAGCCGGCGATGCAGGCGTTGTTTCTGGTGTTTCGCATCGCCAGCGAGCGTTATGCCCTGCAAGCGATCGAGGTGGCGGAAGTGCTGCCGCGTCTGCCGTTGAAGCCGATTCCCCGCGCACCGGACTGGGTCGCCGGGGTGTTCGCCTATCGCGGCGCGGTGGTGCCGGTCATCGACCTCAGTGCGCTGACGTTCGGTTTACCGGCTCAGGCCCGCACCAGCACGCGTTTAGTGCTGGTCAATTATCGTCCGGATGAATCCGTTGAGGCGCAGTTGCTCGGGCTGATCCTGGAACAGGCGACCGACACGCTGCGCTGCAACCCGGCGGATTTTCAGCCTTATGGTCTCGACAATCGCCAGGCACCTTACCTCGGACCTGTTCGCGAAGATGCGCAAGGTTTGCTGCAATGGGTGCGTGTCGCCGACCTGCTGGATGAACAGGTTCGCGCACTGCTGTTTCCGTCACCGCCACTGGATCCGGCGTTGCTTGAGGAGCGGCCATGAGCAGCGATCAGCGGTTTTTCGATTTTCTCAAGGAGCGCATCGGCCTCGATGTGACCTCGGTGGGCCCGGCGATCATCGAGCGGGCCGTGCGCCAGCGCAGCACCGCATCGCGGTCGCAGACGGCCGATGAGTATTGGCACACCTTGCAGGGCTCGCGGGATGAGCAGCAAGCGCTGATCGAAGCGGTGATCGTTCCCGAAACCTGGTTTTTCCGTTACCCGGAATCCTTTGCCACCCTGGCGAAACTGGCGACAAAACGCCTGGCCGACATCAACAACATGCGCGCGCTGCGAATCCTCAGCCTGCCGTGTTCCACCGGCGAAGAGCCCTATTCCATCGCCATGGCGTTACTGGATGCCGGACTCAAACCACATCAGTTCAAAGTCGAAGGCATGGACGTCAGCCCGCTGTCGGTGGAAAAAGCCAAGCACGCGCTGTACGGCAAAAACTCGTTTCGTGGCCAGGACATCGCATTCCGCGACCGGCATTTCATCGTTGAAGACGATGGCTATCGCCTTGGCGAACGAGTACTGGAACAGGTGCGTTTGCAGGTCGGCAATCTGCTGGATCCGGCGTTGCTGGCCAACGAACCACCGTATGACTTCGTGTTCTGCCGCAACCTGCTGATCTATTTCGATCAGACCACCCAGCAGCAAGTGTTCGAAGTGCTCAAGCGCCTGACCCATGTCGAGGGTGTGCTGTTTATCGGCCCGGCCGAGGGCAGTTTGCTGGGGCGCTTCGGCATGCGCTCGATTGGAATTCCTCAGTCTTTCGCGTTCAGCCGGCAGAGCGTCCTTGCGCCTGAAGCTGTTCCAGCCTTTGTGCCGACTCAGTTACCGGCGCGCCAGCCGGTGCGCAGCGTGACATCGCCGCCCGTGCGCAACCGGCCTTTCGCAACCGTGACGCCGTTGCCGGTGGTGACGAAAGCCGCCAACCCGGACGCCGCCACATTGCTGGCTAACATCGCCGCACTGGCCAACGAAGGCAAAAGCGCCGAAGCCCGCGCCGCGTGCGAAAGCTATTTGCGCAGTCATGAACCGGTGGCCCAAGTGTTTTACTGGCTCGGACTGCTCAGCGATGTCGCCGGCAGTGCCCTCGAAGCCCAGGGGTTCTATCGCAAGGCGTTGTACCTCGAACCGCAACATCCCGACGCGTTGATGCACCTGGCGGCCTTGCTGCAATCCCAGGGCGACACGGCGGGCGCCCGACGATTGCAGGACCGCGCCGCCCGCAGCGAGCGCGCAGACAGTGAGCGCAAACGATGAACGCCGCCGACACCTTTAGCCTCACCCATGAAGATGCCCAGGCCATCGATGATTGCTGGAATCGCATCGGTATCCACGGCGACAAATCCTGCCCGCTGTTGATCGACCACATTCACTGCCGCAATTGCGCGGTGTATTCGGCCGCCGCCACGCGTTTGCTTGACCGCTATGCGTTGCAGCAGGACGACCGCGGGCAAGTCTCGGTCGCGGTCCAAAGCGAAGTGAAAACCCGCTCGCTGTTGATGTTTCGCCTCGGTGAAGAATGGCTGGGCCTGGCCACCCGCAGCCTGGTGGAAGTGGCGCCGCTGCAAGCCATCCACTCCCTGCCGCACCAGCGCTCCCGGGCCTTGCTCGGCGTGGCGAACGTACGCGGCGCACTGGTAGCGTGCCTCTCGCTGGTGGAGCTGCTAGGGCTGGACGCCACCAGCAGCGTGGCTTCAGGCGCACGCGTGATGCCGCGGATGTTGATCATTGCCGCCCACGGTGGGCCAGTGGTGGTGCCGGTGGACGAAGTCGACGGCATCCATGCCATCGAGGAGCACACCCTCGACGCGGCGTCCCGCTCTGGCAACCAGGCCAGTGCCAAATACACCCGTGGCGTGTTGCAATTCAAAGGTCGCAGCCTGCGTTGGCTGGATGAAGAACAGCTGCTGTCTGCCGTGACCCGGAGCCTCACATGACCCCTGAGCAAATGCGCGACGCCTCTTTGCTGGAGCTGTTCAGCCTGGAAGCCGAGGCCCAGACCCTGGTGTTGAGCACGGGGCTGCTGGCGCTTGAACGCGATCCGACCCAGGCCGATTACCTTGAATCGTGCATGCGCGCGGCTCACTCGCTCAAAGGCGCGGCGCGAATTGTCGGCGTCGATGCCGGCGTCAGCGTTGCCCATGTGATGGAAGATTACCTGGTCAGCGCCCAGGAAGGCCGGTTGTATCTGCGGCCCGAGCACATTGATGCCTTGCTGCAGGGCACCGATCTGCTGATGCGCATCGCGACGCCGAACAACGCACCGGCGCCTGCGGATATCGAAGCTTATGTCGTCTTGATGGGACGGCTGCTTGTTCACATGGCGACGGTTGCCCCCATCGCGCCGCCGATGGCAGAACTTCAGCTGGAGCCGCCGACGGCCACGGTTGAGTCGCCCATGCCGGCCGCCA
>Ga0255334_1000524_pt1 | contig 28640 bp, 23 predicted proteins | sample EtOH5_35cm_T3_12_FD_202080 | JGI IMG/M metagenome (GOLD analysis project Ga0255334, IMG submission 202080) | Sandy soil microbial communities from University of British Columbia, Vancouver, Canada - EtOH5_35cm_T3_129 | ecosystem: Engineered > Artificial ecosystem > Sand microcosm > Unclassified ... | reverse complement strand
GCGGTTGAGCACCAGGGTCTGCTGGGTTTCGGCCAGGCCGATTTCCCAGGGGCCGCCCGCGTGCTTGATGGACGACCAGGGCGATGCGCCCGTGCCGCCGTCATGCCCGGCGATCACGACATGGTCGCTCTTGCACTTGGCCACGCCCGCGGCGATGGTGCCCACGCCCACCTCGGAGACCAGCTTGACGCTGATGCCCGCATGGGGCGCGACATTCTTCAAGTCGTGGATCAGCTGGGCCAGGTCTTCGATGGAGTAGATGTCGTGGTGCGGCGGGGGCGAGATCAGGCCCACGCCGGGCACGCTGTGGCGCAGCTTGCCGATGTAGGTAGACACCTTGCCGCCGGGCAGTTGCCCGCCTTCGCCGGGCTTGGCGCCCTGGGCCATCTTGATCTGGATCTGGTCGGCCGAAGACAGGTATTCGGCCGTGACACCAAAGCGGCCCGAAGCCACCTGCTTGATGCGGCTGCGCAGCGAATCACCATCTTGGAGGGGCAGATCCACCTCGACGTTCTCGGCGCCGATCACCGTCTTGAGCGTATCGCCCTTCTTGATCGGGATGCCCTTGAGTTCGTTGCGGTAGCGGGCGGCGTCCTCGCCGCCTTCACCCGTGTTGCTCTTGCCGCCGATGCGGTTCATGGCGACGGCCAGCGTGGCGTGTGCTTCCGTGCTGATGGAGCCCAGCGACATGGCGCCGGTGGCAAAACGCTTGACGATTTCCTTGGCGGGTTCGACTTCGTCGATCGAGATGGCCTTGGACGGATCGATCCTGAACTCGAACAGGCCGCGCAGCGTCATGTGGCGCTTGCTCTGGTCGTTGATGAGCTGGGCGTATTCCTTGTACGTGTTCCAGTTGTTGGCGCGCGTGCTGTGCTGCAGCTTGGCAATCGCGTCGGGCGTCCACATGTGGTCCTCGCCCCGGGCGCGCCAGGCGTATTCGCCGCCCGCGTCCAGCATGGTTTCAAGCACGGGGTCGTCACCAAAGGCCGCCTTGTGCATGCGGATGGCTTCTTCGGCAATCTCGAACACGCCGATGCCTTCCACGCGGCTGGCGGTGCCGGTGAAATATTTGCTGACGGTTTCCGTGTTCAGGCCGATGGCCTCGAACAGCTGGGCGCCGCAGTAGCTCATGTAGGTGCTGACGCCCATCTTGGACATGATCTTGGACAGGCCCTTGCCGATCGCCTTGACGTAGTTGTAGATCGCCTTGTCTGCGGAAAGATCACCACCCAGATCCTTGTGCATCTCGGCCAGCGTTTCCATGGCGAGGTAGGGGTGCACGGCCTCGGCGCCGTAGCCGGCCAGCACGGCGAAGTGGTGCACTTCGCGGGCCGTGCCGGTTTCGACCACCAGGCCCGCCGTGGTGCGCAGGCCCTCGCCCACCAGGTGCTGGTGGATGGCCGACAGCGCCAGCAGCGCGGGGATGGCCACTTGCGTGGCGCTCACGGCGCGGTCGCTGATGATGAGGATGTTGGCACCGCCCTTGATGGCATCCACCGCCTGCGCGCACAGCGAGGCGAGCTTGGCTTCGACGCCCTCACGGCCCCAGTCCAGCGGGTAGGTGATGTCGATGGTGGCGCTCTTGAATTTCCCGTTCGTGTAGCGCTCGATGTCGCGCAGCTTGGCCATGTCGGCGAAGTCGAGCACGGGCTGGCTCACTTCGAGGCGCATCGGCGGGTTGACCTGGTTGATGTCCAGCAGGTTGGGCTTGGGGCCGATGAAGCTGTTGAGCGACATCACGATGGCTTCGCGGATCGGGTCGATCGGCGGGTTCGTCACCTGCGCGAACAGCTGCTTGAAATAGTTGTACAGCGGCTTGTTCTTGCCCGAGAGCACGGCCAGCGGGCTGTCGTTGCCCATGGAGCCGATGCCTTCCTCGCCATTTTTGGCCATGGGGGCCATCAGGAACTTGATGTCTTCCTGGGTGTAGCCAAAGGCCTGCTGGCGGTCCAGCAGCGGCAGGCTCGCAGCAGCGGGGGCTGCTGCAGACTCACCGGTCTCGATGCTGTCGAGCTTGATGCGCAGGTTCTCGATCCACTGCTTGTAGGGCTTGGTATTGACGACGTTGGCCTTGAGCTCGTCGTCGTCGATCATGCGGCCTTGCTCCAGATCGATCAGGAACATCTTGCCGGGCTGCAGGCGCCACTTGCGCACGATCTTGTTCTCGGGGATGGGCAGCACGCCCGACTCGGAGCCCATGATGACCAGGTCGTCGTCGGTGATGCAGTAGCGCGAGGGGCGCAGGCCATTGCGGTCCAGCGTGGCGCCGATCTGGCGGCCATCGGTGAACACGATGGAGGCCGGGCCGTCCCACGGCTCGAGCATGGCGGCGTGGTATTCATAGAAGGCGCGGCGGCGCTCGTCCATGGTGGTGTGCTGCTCCCAGGGCTCGGGGATCATCATCATCACGGCCTGGCTGATGGGGTAGCCCGCCATGGTCAACAGTTCCAGGCAGTTGTCGAACGTGGCGGTGTCGGACTGGTCGGCAAAGCTGATGGGGTAGAGCTTCTGCAGATCGGCTGCCAGCACGGGCGAGGCCATCACGCCTTCGCGCGCCTTCATCCAGTTGTAGTTGCCCTTGACGGTGTTGATTTCACCGTTGTGCGCCACATAGCGGTACGGGTGGGCCAGCGGCCACTCGGGGAAGGTGTTGGTCGAAAAGCGCTGGTGCACCAGGCCAATGGCCGAGATGCAGCGCTCGTCGGACAGGTCCTTGTAGTACACGCCCACCTGGTCTGCCAGCAGCAGGCCCTTGTAGACCACGGTGCGGCTGCTCATGCTGGGCACGTAATACTCTTTGCTGTGCTTGAGCTTGAGCGCCTGGATGTTGGCGCTGGCGGTCTTGCGGATCACATACAGCTTGCGCTCCAGCGCGTCCTGCACGATCACATCGTTGCCACGGCCGATGAACACTTGGCGCAGGATGGGCTCCTTCTTGCGCACGGTGGGGGACATGGGCATGTCCACGTTCACCGGCACATCGCGCCAGCCCAGCAGCACCTGGCCTTCGGCCTTGATGGCGCGCTCCATCTCCTGCTCGCAGGCCAGGCGTGAGGCGTGCTCCTTGGGCAGGAAGATCATGCCCACGCCATATTCACCAGCGGCAGGCAGGGTCACGCCTTGCTTGGCCATCTCTTCGCGGTACAGCGCGTCGGGGATCTGGATCAGGATACCGGCACCGTCACCCATCAGGGGGTCGGCCCCCACGGCGCCGCGGTGGTCGATGTTTTCCAGGATCTTCAGGGCCTGCGTCACGATGTCGTGGCGCTTGATGCCCTTGATGTGGGCCACGAAACCGAGGCCGCAGGCGTCGTGTTCGTTGCCCGATGAATACAAACCGTGTTGTTGCAGATGCTGGATCTCGGCAGCCGTGGTCATGGCGCACTCCTCATGTTTTTCGCAGGGACTGCAAGATTAGTGCAATGCAACATGTTTATGCAAGCACAACAATTGGGGTCAGATTCCAATTAATTCCCCCACAAACCAAAGCAATTTATATTAGGGACATATCAAATTTAATAGCATTTAGCGCCTATCAATAAAGCACTTAGAGCCTATTTCATTTCAATTTTGCGTACCACCGCAGGCCGCCCCGGCCTGGCTTTGGCGACACGGCGTGGAGATTTTTTTTGCAACTCCGCCACAAAATCCGCATTGCCCAGCGCCCAGCCACGCAATGCCGCGTCGGTCAGCGCCGCCTGCTCGCCACTGCCAATGCCTGCCTGCACCAGCGCGGCATAGGCTGCCTCGCGTGCAAACGGCGTGTTGCCCAGCGCCCAGTACAACGCATGCGGCGTGACCAGCCTGTCGATGCGCTGGCCCAGGTAGTGGGTGTGGCTCGACCACGGCCAGGCCCCCGGCTGAGCCGCCATGCCGGCGCGCACCGGGTTCAGATCGATGTAGACCATGCAGGCCAGCAAATAGCGCTCGGTCTCGATCAGCGTGGAGCGGTAGCGCCCCTCCCACAACGTGCCACTGCGACCATGGCGCTGGTTGAAATAGCGCACATAACTGCGCCCCACGGCCTGCATCATCAGGGGCAGCGCCTCGGCCGTGGCCGGCGTGGCCAGCAGGTGAAAGTGGTTGTCCATCAGCACATAGGCATGGATGGCAACGGCAAATTTCTGCGCGTTCTCGGCCAGCAGCCCCAGCATGGTCTCGAAATCCTGCCGGTCCACAAAGATCACCTGGCGGTTGTTGCCGCGCTGGATGATGTGGTGCGGATAACCGGCAAGCGTGAGACGGGGCAGGCGGGCCATGGCAAGCTCCAGGAAGCTGAATTGGCCCCATTTTAATTGGAGTCTGACCCCAATAAATGTGACCCCAATAAATGAACGAGCCTCGGTTCAACCCACCGGCGAAGTGCTGCCGTCCACTGCCAGCCCAAACCGCGCACCCAGCGCCTGCTCCAGGCCAAACTCCCGCAGGATGGCGCGCAGCCGCTCCTGGGCGCTGCGCTTTTTCTGACCGGTGTAGCGGGCGATGATCAACTCGTTCTTCATGCTGTGCTCCCAGCCCACCAGCTCGGTCACCGTGACTTGGTAGCCGCTGGCCTCCAGGTGCAGGCAGCGCAGCACATTCGTCACCTGGCTGCCGAGTTCGCGCGTGTGCAGCGGATGGCGCCACAGCTCGGCCAGCGGCGTGCGCGCCAGCTGCAGCGCCTTGCCCTGGCGCAGGCAGGCCGCCATTTCGGCCTGGCAGCAGGGAACGAGGACCATGGCGCGCGCCTGCTTTTGCAGGCCGAAGGCGATGGCATCGTCGGTGGCGGTGTCGCAGGCGTGCAGCGCGGTCACCATGTCGATGCGCTCGGGCAGCCCTGCCGCGTCGGCGGATTCGGCCACCGACAGATTCAGGAACGACATGCGCCCGAACCCCAGGCGTTGCGCCAGTGCGCGCGATTTTTCGACCAGCTCGGCACGCCATTCGATGCCATGGATATGGCCGCGCCCCAGCGCCTTGAAGTACAGGTCATACAGGATGAAGCCCAGGTAGGACTTGCCCGCGCCATGGTCGGCCAGCGTGGGGCTGTGCCCGTCTGCCGACATTTCTTGCAGCAAGGGCTCGATGAAATTGAACAGGTGGTACACCTGCTTGAGCTTGCGGCGTGAATCCTGGTTCAAGCGCCCTTCGCGCGTCAGGATGTGCAGTTCTTTCAACAGCTCGATGGACTGGCCCGGGCGCAGTTCGGACAGATCCGCACTGCCCACATGCGCCACCGCAGAATTTTTGCCAGCGACCTTGTTGGCAGCTGCCTTGTGGTGAGCGGCTTTCATCCCTGGCCTTTCGGCGTTTCAGATTCGGCCGCCGCGGTGCCCCCCCCTGCCCCCACCTCCAGCGCCAGCCAGCCCGGCATGCCCAGCAGCTCCAGCACCTCCATGTTGCGCTCATAGATGGCTTCCGCCTCGGGGTAGGCCTGCACCGCCCGGTCGATGCTGTCTTCGCGCAGCAGGTGCAAGGTGGGATAAGGCGCGCGGTTGGTGCAGTTGGTGACATCGCCCGCATCGGTGCCGGCAAACTGGAACTGGGGATGAAAGCTGGCAATCTGCAGGGTGCCGTCCAGACCCAGTTCTTCCAGCACGGCTTCGGCCACAGCCAGGAAATCATTGAACTCCAGAAATTCGTGCAGGCAATCCGGCGCCATCAGCAAGGTGGTGTCTCGCACCCCTGCGGGGGTTGCGGCCAGATCGACCAGCTCGCGCCGCAGATCCTGCACCAGCGCAGCCCCGTCGGTGGCTGCGCTCACCACATAGTGAATCTGCCCCTTGGCGTGCACCCCCTTTGCAAACGGGCACAGGTTCAGCCCGATCACTGCCCGCTCGAGCCAGCGCACCATGTCCTTCGTGACCAGGCCCGCCCGTTCGGAAGGTGCGGGGGGCGACGAAGGGGCAGCAAGGCTCATGGCAGATCGATTCAGAGGACAACAAAAGGGATGCGAATTCTACCGGTCCGCTGCCACCGCGGCGGGTCCGTTCACCGGATCTCAGCCCAGCAGATGCTGGCCGGTGAGGCGCTCGTGCTCGCGTACCGCAAATCGGTCGGTCATCCCGGCAATGAAATCCGCCACCGTCCGCGCCCGGACCGACGCGTCGCCCGCCATTGCCTGGCGGGTGAATCGCGCCTTCATTTCGCGCGGTTCAGACACATACGCAGCAAACAATTCGCCCACCACGCGCTGCGCACGCCCGGTGGTTTCCACCACCTGTGGATGGCGATAGAGGTTTTTGAAAAGAAACCGCTTCAACTCCGACGACTGGGCCCGCATGGGGGCGCTGAACGTCACCAGCGCTCCGGCCACGCGCACGTCCACCACCGCGCGCGGCGCGGCGCTGGCCAGCGCCGCGCTGGTGGCATCGATCACGTCATAGACCTGTGCGCTGAGCATGCGCCGAATGGTCTCATAGAGAAGGCGCCGCTCCATCGCCGCGCCTGCGAGATGCGGATGCTCTGCCTGCGCGACGCGGCGGTACTGGTCGAACAGCGGGACATCGGCCAATTGCGCCAGCGTGACCAGGCCCGAGCGCACACCGTCATCGATGTCATGCGCGTTGTAGGCAATTTCATCGGCCAGATTGCACAGTTGCGCCTCCAGACTGGGTTGCTCCTTGCGCAGGAATCGCGCTCCCACGCCTCCCGGCTCGTTGGCCTCGAGCCGCTGCGCATTCGCCTGCGAACAATGCTTGAGCACACCCTCCCGCGTTTCGAAGGTCAGGTTGATGCCATCGTAGTCGGGGTAGCGCTCTTCAAGATGGTCCACCACCCGCAGGCTCTGCAGGTTGTGCTCGAACCCGCCATGCGCCTGCATGCAACCGTTCAGCGCGTCCTGCCCGGCGTGCCCGAAAGGGGTGTGGCCCAGGTCATGGGCCAGCGAGATGGCCTCCACCAGGTCTTCGTTGATGCGCAGTGACCGTGCAATCGAACGCCCCAGCTGGGCCACCTCCAGCGAATGCGTAAGCCGCGTGCGAAACAGATCCCCTTCGTGGTTCAGAAAGACCTGGGTTTTGTAAACCAGCCGACGGAACGCCGACGAGTGCACGATGCGATCGCGATCGCGCTGGTATTCACTGCGCGTGGGCGCCGCAGGCTCAGGGTAGCGGCGCCCGCGCGACAGCGCCGGGTCGCAGGCATAGCACGCCAGAGAAGAGCTTTGATTCAAATTGGCCTCTAGCGCTTTAACAACAAGCGCTTACAGCTATATTTTCAGTAGCAATTTATTCACAAGCACCCGGTGATTGCCCATCACCGGCGCAGCAGGCGTCAATCACCTCGCGCACCAGTGCGTCGGGTGCGGCGCGCACGCAGGCCCGGCCCGGCCCATCGATCAGCACAAAGCGGATTTCGCCCGCCTCCGCCTTCTTGTCCACGCGCATCAGTTCCAGGTAGCGGCCGGCGTTGTCGGCAGCATCCAGCACCGGCCCGCGCAAAGGCAAACCGGCACGCCGCACCAGCGCTTTCAGGCGTGCCGAAAACGCCTCGTCCACCAGACCCAACCGGCGCGACAGCTCGGCCGCCATCACCATGCCGGCGCCCACACCCTCGCCGTGCAGCCACGCACCATAGCCCATGCCCGCCTCGATGGCGTGACCAAAGGTGTGGCCAAAGTTCAGAATGGCACGCAGCCCGGCCTCACGCTCGTCCTGCCCCACCACCCAGGCCTTGATTTCGCAGCTGCGCCGCACCGCATGTGCCAGCGCCGTGCGGTCGCGCGCCAGCAGGGCATCCATGTGCTCTTCCAGCCAGCCCATGAAGTCCATGTCGGCAATCGGCCCGTATTTGATGATCTCGGCCAGACCGGCGCTGAGCTCGCGCGCCGGCAGGGTATCGAGCGTGGCCAGGTCGCAGACCACCAGCTGCGGCTGGTAGAACGCGCCGATCATGTTCTTGCCCAGCGGGTGGTTGATCGCCGTCTTGCCGCCCACCGACGAATCGACCTGGGCCAACAGCGTGGTCGGCACCTGCACAAACGGCACACCTCGCATGTAACTGGCGGCGGCAAAGCCCGTCATGTCGCCAACCACACCGCCACCCAGCGCAAACAGCACAGTCTTGCGGTCGCAGCCATGCTGCAGTAGGGCGTCAAAAATCAGGTTCAGGGTCTGCCAGTTTTTGTACTCCTCACCGTCGGGCAGCACCACCGCATACACGGCGGGGTAGCGCGGCTTCAACGCGGTGGTCAGTGCTGGGCCATAGAGCGGTTGCACTGTTTGGTTGGTGACGATCAGAGCGGCAGTCCCGGGGGGCAACGCCTCGTGATCCGCCAGTCCCTCAAGCAGGCCCGAGCCTATGTCAATGTCGTAGCTGCGATCATCCAGATGGATACGCACATTCCCTGCAATGGAAGTTACGATTTGCCTCATCAAGCGAGCTATTCTTTGGTAAAAAAATCCCCGCCAAGCGGGAGATTGTTTCAAAAAACAAATCAGATGGCCCGGAGAGCAATCGCACTCTGGGCCCCATGCGACCGGTTACTGTGCCTATGGGCAGGCAGGCACTGTAACCGACAATTCTAAGGTTTTCACCGTTTTGCTTGGCCCGGCGTTAAATGTGAAGAGCCATTTATCAACACCGCCAGCACTGCCCGATTTACCTGAGGCAGAAAGTGCCAGTCGCGTGCGATTAGCAGCGCGATCCAGCGTTGGTGAGCCGTCTGTAATTACCGGAGTGGATATGTCGTTCAACGAACGCACGGTAATCGTTGTACCGGCTGGTGCAGCAAACCCTGCAGGCGTGCCCAGGAGCAAGTTCACACTGTCAAACTTGCAGGTCACCGCATCGTTCACCGTGAGCGTGAGGGCCGTAATTGGGCTTGCAGAAGCAGTGGGGTCGTACAGGCTAAGCCCACCCACCGAGCTTACCCAGAGTCGAAGCGTGTCGCTGATTTGCGTTCCCTGACCCGTCTGCGTGGAAAACACCACGGACACAGGCGTGCCATCTGCCGGGCGCGGATTTTGCACCGTGTATTCCACGGAGCAAGCACCGTTAACGGTGGTGCAACCGCCTCGGCCCGACGTCCCCACCCTGCCAAAATCAGCCTGCGCGACCACAGGCACTCCGTCAGCCACGGGGTTACCATTAGCATCCACAATCCGAACGGTCAAGGTGGACAAGTCACCTGACAGATCAGCGTCCAAATTGAACTTGGAGGCAGAAAGGTCGAACCCTCTTTGCGTTGCAACGCCGGTAGTGACCGTCAGCGTGTCGGACTGCGTGCTGATGCCGCGTCCTTGAATTGTTGCCTTGATGATTACCGAGGTAGGCAAAGACTTGGAGCTCACTGTGGCAGTTACCTGGCCTGAGGCATTGGTCGTACCAGTCGCTGCACTTAAATCCACGCTGCCTGCCGGCACTGCAGTGAAGTCCACCACCACGCCTTTAAGAGGCGAGCCGCTGGAATCCACCACGGTAAAGGTCAGCAGTGCTGCTTCAGAACGACCATTACCACCTGCACCCGCAATCACGATCGATTTATCGCTGGGTACAGAATTTGTGAAATTGATGGCCGTGGCTGCGGCCTGCGGGTCCTGGATGACAGCGCCCGAGATCGACAGATTTTGCGCTCCGGTCAATGTGACATCTGTGCCGGCCTTGCCTGTCACGATCGCGGTCGCAACAAGCTGCGTAGCTCCGAGCGATGCCAAAGTCGCAGCCTTCACCTCAATCTCAGCTACTCCAGCACTGTTGGTGAGAGCCGTCGCCGACGCTGGCGAGAAGGTCAGGAGACCAGAGCCTTTCTCGGAAAAAGTGATAATCGAATTAACTATGCCATTACCCGACTTATCTTTCACAGTGGCTTTAGCATGCACCGTCACATCAGAAGAAGCGAAGCTATTCACCGCTGCATCAGAACCAGACGCCCGGCTATAGGTTTGAACGGTCACAGTACCCTCAACTGTGCTCGCACCCGAACCACCAGTAACGGAGGAGGTGCCAGGATCACCACCGCCGCCGCCACAAGCCACCACCCACAGGAGCGAGGTAATGGTTGCAATTCTCCCAAATAATTTCATTTTTTCACCTTTACAAATTAACGAACTGGCCCACGGTCAGTGATTACTTTAGGTGTGATGAACACCAACATCTCCCGTTTCGAAGACTCTTTCGTCCTGCTCTTGAACAAATTACCCACCACCGGCACATCACCAAGCACTGGAATCTTGTTTTCCTGATTGGTGTCTTCCATCTCGAAAATACCGCCAATGACCACGGTTCCACCATTTTCAATCAGAATTTGTGTCTTGATATGCTTGGTATCAATGGCTACACCCTGCGTGGTGGTTTCACCCCGGCTGTCTTTATTGATATCCAGGTCGAGAATGATGTTTCCTTCGGGCGTGATCTGCGGTGTCACTTCCAGCTTCAACACCGCCTTTTTGAAGGCCAAGGTGGTGGCGCCGTTCGGGGCGGTCACCGAATAGGGATATTCCGTACCCTGCTCGATCAAAGCCTTGGTCTGATCGGCTGTAATAATCCGCGGACTCGATACAATTTTGCCCTTGCCATCTGCCTCCATGGCCGAGAGTTCAAGCGTCAGGAATCTGTTGGCCGCAGAGTTGAATATGGAAAGTGCAAAACTTCCCACACTGCTGACATTGGACAGGCTGGCAGGCAAGTTGACAAAATTCCCATCCGTATTGGTGGTGCCGCCTGCGCCGCTAGATGCCACCGCGTTGCCGTAACTGGTGCCAAACGCCACGCGGTTGTTGCCGCCAAGACTATAGCCGCCATCACCACCCCTATTGGCACGCAGGTCTGTCCCACCCAAACGCACTCCAAGCGAACGACCAAACGTATCCCGCGCCTCAACAATGCGCGCCTCAATCAAAACCTGGCGCACTGCGATATCCAGCGTCGAGAGCAATTGACGCACTTCTTCGAGTTTGGTGGGCGTATCGGTCACAAACAGCTGGTTTGTACGGGGCTCCGAAATGGCACTTCCCCGATCCGTCAAGAATCGTGTGGAAGAACCACTCCCGCCACTTGAGCTGGTCGTTAGCTGCGTAACCATGTCTGCCGCTTTGGCGTAATTCAACTGGAAGGCTTGCGTTTTCAGCGGCTCCAGTTTCTGGATGGCCAACGCCGCTTCAAAGTCTTTCTTGGTACGCGCATCAATTTCGTCCTTGGGCGCAATCCACAAGACGGTTCCGGATTTACGCATGCCTAAACCCTTGGCGTCCATGATGATCTGCAGGGCCTGGTCCCACGGGACATCCTTCAAGCGAAGCGTCAAGGCGCCCGTCACCGTATCAGACGTGACGATGTTGAAATTGGTGAAATCTGCAATAACCTGAAGCAAAGACCTGACTTCAATGTTCTGAAAATTGAGCGAGAGTTTTTCGCCGCTATAGCCAGGTCCCTGGGTCAATTTGGTCAAATCCACCTTCTTTTGGCGAACCTCCACCACAAATTGGTTATTGCTTTGGTATGCGCTGTGCTCCCAGTCTCCAACGGGCTCAACCACCATTCGCACGCGGTCACCCTGTTGGGATGTCGTCACCATTTGAACGGGCGTTCCAAAATCAGTCACATCAAGGCGCCGACGCAGTCCTTCAGGCAAGGAGGAACGGAGAAAATCGACGGTGAGCCCCTTGCCTTGCCGCTGGAGGTCAACACCGACCTGGCTATTGGCAAGCCCGACGATAATGCGACCAGAACCATCTGCACCCCTGCGAAAATCAACGTCCTTCAAAGGAAGCGTGTCGCTGCTACCGCTTTCTGCAAATATCGTGGCCGAGGACTGTTGCGAGGTTGCGACAGAGGTGGTAACAGGCACCAAAGAAATGAGAAGGATTTTTCCTTGCACTTCAGCCTGGTAAGAGGTGGCCTGCTTGAGATTCAACACCAACCGAGACCGATCACCAGCTTGTACGATGTTGATTGACTTTAAATTCCCCTGGTTTACATCGACAACTGAGCGCCCCATTGAATTGATGGTTCCAGGAAAATCCAGCGCAATGCGCGCTGGCGACTGAATTGCAAAGCCCGTAGGAACAGCCGAAAGTGGCTGAGATAGCTCCACACGAACCACTTCTGCGCCACCTTGCATCGTGCCAGTGACCGCCTCGATGGCACTTTGCGCCATGGCGGCCGTTGCGGCCAGTGTTGTCACTACTGCAAATACGGCACTTTTGTAGCGATTCATCATCCAGATATTTTTCGTTGTCATTTCTTTCCCTCTTGCAGGTCAAGCGATGCGGTGCGCTCTATCCAATCCCCCGTGGCGTCTTGCACTATTTCGCGCAACTGAATCGCCGTTTCAGAAATTTTGGTAATTTTCCCGTAGTTCTGACCCAGATAATTGCCTACCCGTACCTGATACAACAGGTTATCGACCTTGAGTAGTGCCGTGGGGGTGCCTGTTTTGTTCAGGCTTCCAACCATTGCCATGGCGTCGAGCGGAAAGGCTTCCAATGGCTCTTTTCTGCGCGCCATTTCTGGCGCTATCAAGGTTGCATTGGAAGCGATCTGCACCGAGTCACGCTTCAGTGCTTGCGTGAGTTTGATCTGATTGAAAGGCTCGACACCATTCTCGACCGTATACGCTTGCGGCTGAAACTGCTTGGGCTCGGATAAGGGGGTAATGCGTGGCTTTGTGATGGCGCGCTGCTCGGCCATCCATTGGCGCAATTCGTCTTCTCCCGTAGGACCGCAACCGCTCAAAATCCCCGCGCAACAAATCAAAGCAAGTCGGCCAGCCCACATCATTTCTTGCCTCCGGCCTTCTTCTGAGCCTGAACCTCTTCAGGATCCAGATAGCGGAAAGTTCTCGCCGTGGCATCCATGGACAACAAGCCGGAGTCCTTGCCTGCGGGAACAATCGAAATATTGTTCAAAGTCACGATACGAGACAAATGTGCAACATCGGATGCAAATGAACCCATGTCGTGGTACTTCCCCGTGACCCTCACAGCGATCGGGAGCTCAGCATAATAATCCCGTACGACGATTTGACCAGGGCGAAACAAATCAAATTGCAAACTTCTCCCCAATCCCGCTTGATTGATATCGGACAATAAAGCGGCCATTTCCGCCTTGCTGGGCAATTGCTTTTCAAGCTGAATCACATATTGCTGTATTTGTTCGCGCTGCTTCTTGAGCGCTTCAAGACTGACTGCCTTTACCAGCTTCTTCGTATAATCTTCCCGAAGAGTAACTTCCTTGGCACGCTCCAAATCAAGCTCGGCCTGATAATCGGTCAGCTTGACGAACCAGAGGACTAATGCCACGCCAATCGCTATAAATGCACAGAGCAAAAACCGCGGCAAAGACGGCCAAAGGGAGGGGTCCTTGGTGTCCAGATTTTTAAACTGCCGCTGCAGATTGTTCTGCAGCGCAGCGAAATCAATTTTTGGTGGTTGTTTTTTCGCCATACGTTACTTTCCAGCCGCTGTAGCGATGGCCGAACTAGCAGCATCCATAGCCTTTTGAGCTTCGCTGGATCGCACGAGCTGAAATCTCAAATTGAATGCACCAACCCTTCGCTGGTCCCGAGGAGTCAAAGCCACATTGCTGGCGACAATCTCCACCAATTCCGGTTTCGAAAACCAGGGGGTGTTGTTGGTAAGGTTACGCAGCATCTCCGAGACGCGTTCGTTGGATTGAGCCATCCCCTGCATGGAAATAGTTTGGCCATCTTGTTTCATGCTGGTGATGTAGACGCCATCCGGCAATTGCCGGACGAGTTCGTTCAGCAGATGCACTGGCAAATTCCGGTCTGATTGCAAGTCCTCCACGGCCTTCTGCCGTGCGCGCAAGGATGCAATTTCCTCTTCGATGGATGCAATTTCCTTGATTTGCCCCTCAAGGACCTTGATTTCACTTTGCAGAAAAATATTTTTCTCTTGCTGGTCAGTGATCATCACTTGAAACCACCAATAAATGGCTCCTGCGATAGCAAGGCCTAGCAGAAACGAGGCGAACATCGTCGCCTGAAAGGCCTCACGTCTCCGTTTACGAGCCGCCTCCCGGTGCGGGAGCAGATTGATCAATATCACTGCAGAAACCTCCGCATAGCCAAACCACATGACGTGAGATATGAAGGAGCTTCACGTACCATTTTTTTCAGACGCACGGAACTTCCAATCTCCATACCGTCAAATGGATTGACTGCGCTGCAGGCAAAACCGGTTTGCTGGGTTACGGCTTCCGTCAAGCCTGGAAGCGGCGCCGACCCGCCGGCCAGCATGATGTGGTCGATGCGGTTGTGTGGCGTGCTGGTAAAGAAAAACTGTAGCGCTCGCCCGATTTCCTGGGCCATGCTCTCCACAAATGGGCGAAGAACTGCGCCTTGGTAGTCCTCTGGAAGATCGCCGTTGCGCTTCTTGTTTTCCGCCTCTTCGACGGAAAAGCCGTATTGCCGCACAATAAGTTGCGTCAATTGCGCTCCACCGAAAGCTTGATCTCGGTCGTACAGAACTTCTTCATTACGGATGACCTGCATGCTCGTGGTGAGCGCCCCCACCTCAAAAAGTGCGACCAGTGCATCCACCCCTTTGTTAGGCAGCGCTTCAATCAACCGTCCAGCAGCGAGCCTTGATGCGTGCGATTCGATGTCAACGACGACGGGCTTGAGCCCCGCAGCCTCGGCAAGACCTTGCCGGTCTTGCACCTTCTCTCGCCGCGAGGCTGCAATCAACACATCCACGTCACCGGGCGCATTTTTGCTAGGCCCAATCACACAGAAATCAAGACTCACCTCATCCAGTGAAAAAGGAATGTATTGGTTCGCCTCGGACTCGACCTGGACCTCGAGTTCCTGCTCTGTCATGCCACCAGGCAGGGTAATCTTCTTGGTGATCACCGCCGATGGGGGCAACGCCAAGGCAACGTTCTTGGTGCGGGTGCCGCTCTTTTTGACGAGCCGGCGCAACGCATCAGCGACCTCATCGAATTTTTCGATGTTACCGTCTGTGATCCAACCACGCTCCAATGGCTCGATGGCGCAGCGCTCGAGCACCAGCCCCCCCGCCTTGTCATGCCCTAGCTCCACCAGCTTGACGCTGGAGGAACTGATGTCGATACCCAGTAGCGGTGCGGACTGGCGACTAAAAAAAGACCCCGTAGAGATCAAGATTGGTCTCCTGTAACTTGCCAAATTGACGCAACAAAACTTAACATTTCACATGAATGCTATCAGTAAGATAGTTCTGCAGCAAAGCGTTTTAGCCGGCTGCATTCTTTCGAACGTTGCCAAAAGCAGACGATTCTTGACTGTGCTGCGACCCCATTGACGCGATCATTGGCTACCGTTTGTGGCCGGTGGCATTGCAATCCACCCAAATCACCGAATCCGACGTTGCCGTTTTTTATAATGGCAGCTCTTTTCCATCCGGAGCGATATGGCGCCCACCCCCCCAAAACAACCCCAAAAGCCGGACGCTTCGGCGACCGGCCGACGCCCCGGCTGGCCCCGCTGGATTTTTCGCGCCTTTTTATGGATCGGCGGACTCGTGCTGGCGGGGGGGCTGGCCTTGCTGCTGGCCATCGGTGTGGCGCTCGCCATGGCCTACCCCAACCTTCCAGACGTCTCCGACCTTGCGGACTACCGACCGAAGCTACCGCTGCGCGTCTACTCTTCCGAGGGTGCACTGCTGGGGGAGTTTGGCGATGAGCGACGCAACCTGACGCCCATCCGGGAGATCCCCACGGTGGTGAAAGATGCGGTCCTGGCCATTGAAGACACCCGGTTTTTCCAGCATGGAGGCGTCGATTACAAGGGAATGCTGCGCGCAGTCCTTGCCAATCTGGGGCGTGTCAAAAGCCAGGGTGCTTCAACTATCACAATGCAGGTGGCCCGCAATGTTTATCTGTCATCCGAAAAAACATTTACGCGGAAAATTTACGAAATCTTACTGACATTCAAACTCGAACATTTGCTCACAAAAGACCAAATTCTCGAGATTTACATGAATCAGATTTATTTAGGCAATCGTGCTTATGGCTTTGCAGCCGCATCCGAAGCCTATTTTGGCAAGCCGCTCAAGTCGGTTTCCATCGCTGAGGCGGCGATGTTGGCGGGCCTGCCCAAGGCGCCCTCCGCGTACAACCCCATCAGCAATCCCAAACGCGCCCGGGCACGCCAGCTCTACATCATTGAACGGATGGAAGAAAACGGTTTCATCACGGCCCAGGAAGCAGCGGCCGCAAAGAAGGAAGAAATCAAAATCCGCTCAGGACAGGACAACACCCGCGTCCATGCCGAATATGTGGCCGAGATGGTGCGGCAACTGATCTTCAGCCAGTATGGCAACGAGGCTTACACCCGCGGCTTGAACGTGTACACCACGCTGAACGCCGGAAACCAGGATGCCGCCTATGAGGCCCTGCGGCGCGGCATCATGGACTACGAACGACGCCAACAATATCGCGGCCCTGAACAATTCGTGGACCTGCCCAAGGCTCCAGAAGAGGTAGAGGACGCAATCGACGAAGCGCTGGCCAGCCATCCTGACAACGGAGATGTCATGGCGGCGGTGGTGCTGGAGGCAACCGCGCGCAAGATCGTGGCGGCGCGCGCCAACGGCGACACGCTTGAAATCACGGGCGATGGGCTCAAACCCGCCCAGTCCGGTCTGAGCGACAAGGCCCCGCCCAACATCAAGATTCGACGCGGTGCCGTGATTCGCGTGGTCAAGACGCCCAAGAACGCCTGGGAAATCACGCAATTGCCCGAGGTGGAGGGCGCCCTGGTGGCTCTTGACCCGCACACTGGTGCCATCAAGGCCCTGGTGGGTGGCTTTGATTTTGACAAAAACAAGTTCAACCATGCGGCGCAGGCCTGGCGCCAGCCGGGGTCGAGCTTCAAGCCCTTTATCTACTCTGCCGCGCTGGAGAAGGGCTTCACTCCGGCCACGGTCGTCAATGACGCTCCCCTCTTCTTTGATGCGGGCGTAACCGGCGGCCAACCGTGGGAACCCAAGAACTACGACGGAAAGTACGATGGTCCCATGACCATGCGGACTGGTCTGGCCAAATCCAAAAACATGGTCTCCATTCGCATCCTGCAGGCGATCGGCCCCAAGCTGGCACAGGAGTGGGTGACCCGGTTCGGCTTTGACGCTGAAAAACATCCCGCTTACCTCACCATGGCATTGGGAGCAGGTTCGGTCACTCCGTTGCAGATGGCGTCGGCGTTCTCGGTATTTGCCAATGGCGGCTATCGTGTCAACCCTTGGCTGATTGCACGCGTGACCGACCACAAAGGTCGCGTGATTTCCGAAAACCCACCTCCCGCAGCCAGCGACCTGCCCCGCGCCATTGATGCAAGAAATGCCTTCATCATGGACAACCTGTTGCAGGAAGTCACACGCTCAGGGACTGCCGCACGGGCGCAAGCCACCCTCAAGCGGCCGGATCTGCATGGCAAGACAGGCACCACCAACGACTCTGTGGACGCGTGGTTTGCCGGTTACCAGCCCACCCTGACGGCAGTGACCTGGATTGGCTACGACAAGCCCCGCAATCTGGGCAGCCGGGAAACCGGGGGCGGGCTGAGCCTGCCGGTGTGGATCAACTTCATGGAGCGCGCACTCAAGGGAGTGCCCGTCATGGAAACCACCGTGCCGCCTGGTGTCGTGAATGTCGGTGGCGAATGGTTCTACGAGGAATATGCACGCCATGCGGGGGTTGCAAGCGTCGGCGTCGACGACCGGTCCACCGCTTCAGCGACCGTGGCACCGCAGGCTCCGCCACCGACCGAGGAGCGCAATCGCATCCTCGACCTCTTCCGTAACTGAGTCAGCGCCCCTGTACCCTGACGTGGCGTGGGCGGCAACCACACCCCGCGCACCGCATCTGACATGCGTTTCCCAGTCTTGCCAACGCAGGGCTGGGTCCGCCCCTACCGAGTGCGGTGACCGCCGCAGGAAATGCGCTTTTTCAGGCTTCGAATCGAAGAGGTGTGCCAGACTGCAGCGCAGCATCCTGGCTCAGGCGGTCAAAGAATTCACCTGCACCTTTGGTGTCTTGCCAAACGGCCCCGTCAAACCGGTAGTGGTAGCCGCCCGACCTCGCCGCCATCCACACCTCGTGCAGGGGTTTTTGCAGATTGATGATGATCTGGCTGCGGTTGGGAAATGTCAGGGTCACCATGCCGCCTGTGCGCTGGCTGTCCACATCCGCGTCGCCCGTGTCGTTGATGCGATCGCAGTTGCGCTCCACCGCGAGCAGCAGTTTTTCAGCCTGGTCCAGAAATTCAAGGTCAGTCATTACAATTTACCCATGTTGAGAGCTTCCCAAATTCTAGTCAGTACCATTGCACTTGCTGCGAGTGCAGCGGCATTGGTCGGCTGCGGCCAGCGCGGTCCGTTATATCTCCCCGGGGCGCCCGAGGCCAGGCAACGCGCCACACTGCCTGAAACGCTCTCCCCTGCTGAGAGCGAACCGGCACCCGCCGCCGCGCCGTCCGCATCGGTGCCGCGCTGACGGTCAAGGTTACGGCGGCCATCGCCAGGGGCAAAGGGTGGCAGGCTTGATTTTTATCAAGCACTTGAAACAGGGGTAATCGTACAGTCTGCATTTTTTGGCACCGCAGCATCGACATGGCCCTGGAACTCTATCGCGACAAGAATCACGCCTGCCTCATGTTCACCGACCTCATCGAGGAAGATGGGCAAGCGGTTCAATCCAACCAGTTCCTGATTATTGACGACGACACCGGCGCCATCATCGACCCCGGTGGCAACCTCGCCTTCAATGAACTGTTCATGGGCATGTCCAAACATTTCGCGCCCGGCAAGCTGGCGTATGTCATCGCATCGCACGCCGATCCAGACATCATTGCCTCGCTCGACCGCTGGATGAGCAGCACCAAGGCATCGCTGGTGATTTCACGGGTGTGGGAGCGGTTTGCCCCCCATTTCACCAAGGTGGGCAAGACGGAGAACCGGGTGATCGGCGTGCCAGACAGTGGTGGGCATCTGCCCTTGGGGCGCCATGAACTGGTGCTGTTGCCAGCGCACTTCATGCACTCCGAGGGCAACTTCCATTTCTACGACCCGGTCAGCCGCATCCTGTTTACTGGCGATCTCGGTGTGTCGATGACGTCGGGGGCCGACGCGCGCATTCCTGTCACCGATCTGGCCCCGCATATCCCGCGCATGGAGGCTTTTCACCGCCGCTACATGGTGTCCAACAAGATCCTGCGGCTGTGGGTGCGCATGGTGCGCCAGCTGGACATCGCCATGCTGGTCCCCCAGCACGGCGCCCCCATCATGGGCAAGAAGGCCATCAACGATTTTCTGGACTGGATCGAAAACCTCATGTGCGGCATCGACTTGTTTGATGATCGCGCCTACCAGATCCCGACCGCCCATATCGACCCGGTGAGCCGGCAACTGCGGCCTGCACTGCGGGCCGTCAACGCCTGAAAACATATTTTGAGTCAAAACCGGCGCTATCGCTTACCGGCAAAGCGTAAAGCGCTATATTTAACATAGCATTCAGGACGGTGTGGCGGGTTTGCCCCGCCCCACCGGCCGGGTGGTCCTGGAGGCCATGCGCCGCCACAAACGCCATCCCAGCAGGGCCGCGAGGATGGCGCCATACACTGCGACTTCCGCAAAGTCGTTCTTGCCGGAACGCATCCAGAAAAAATGCAGGATCGCCAGTCCGGCCACCCCATACACCGCGCGGTGCAGGGCCTGCCAGCGGCGACCTCCCAATGCCCGGATGGCACGGTTGAACGAGGTGGCCGCCAGCAAGGTAAGCAGGCAAAACGCCAGGAAGCCCACCAGGATGAAGGGCCGCTTGGCAATGTCGCGGGCAATCTCGGCAAGGTCGAATCCCATGTCGAACCCGCTGTAGCTCAACAGATGCAGCAGCGCATAAAAAAACACAAACAGACCCAGCATGCGCCGAAAGCGCACGAGTTGCGGACTGGCGGTCATCACACGCAGCGGCGTCACGGCCAGCACCACACACAGGGCTCGCAAGGTCCAGTCGCCTGTGGCGCGGATCAGGGCTTCGGCGGGGTTGGCGCCCAGGCGGTCGGCGGCGGCAGCATAGACCAGCCACGACAGGGGCAGCAGGCACAACACGAACAGCACCGGTTTGGCCGCCGGATGAAGCAAGAGTTTTTTCATGGCACAGCAGACCGGTCGCTTTGCCTGAAGGGCAGCAGGGCGGAATCAGTAGAACTTCTTGAGGTCCATGCCGGCGTAGATTTGCCCCACCTGGGCCTCGTAGCCGTTGAACATCAGGGTCTTGCGCTTCTTGGCAAACAGGCCGTCTTCGCCAATCCGTCGCTCGGTGCCCTGGCTCCAGCGCGGGTGGTCTACATCGGGGTTCACATTGGAATAGAACCCATATTCCTGTTTGGCTGCCTTGTTCCAGGCCGTTCCCGGCTCCTTCTCGACAAAGCGGATCTTGACGATGCTCTTGGCGCTCTTGAAGCCGTATTTCCACGGCACCACCAGGCGCACCGGGGCACCGTTCTGGTTGGGCAAGACTTCCCCATACATGCCAAACGCCAGCAAGGTGAGCGGGTGCATGGCCTCGTCCATGCGCAGGCCTTCCACATAGGGCCAGTCGAGCACGCGCGAGCCCACGTAGGGCATGGTTGCCTTGTCGGCCAGCGTGACGAATTCCACATATTTGGCGCCGCCCTGCGGTTCCACGCGCTTGATCAGCTCAGCCAGCGAGTAGCCCACCCAGGGGATGACCATGGACCAGCCCTCCACGCAGCGCAGGCGGTAGATGCGCTCTTCCTGCGCACCCAGCTTGATCAGGTCTTCGATGCCGTACTTGCCGGGCTTTTTGACCAAACCCTCGACCTCCACCGTCCAGGGTGTGGTTTTGAGGGTATGGGCGTTGCGGGCCGGGTCAGCCTTGTCGGTGCCGAACTCGTAGAAGTTGTTGTAGGTGCTCGCGTCCTTGTAGTCGGTGAGCTTCTCCATCGAGACAGCCCCCGCCACTGCCGACCTGGCGCCCGCCAGCGGGGCCCGTTTGCCGGGACGCGCCACCTGCGCCGGTTGGGCCATGGCCTCGCGGCCGGCCCAGGCTGCCAAAGCGGCCCCAGCCGCACCGCCCGCCATGAGCTTGAGCATGTGGCGACGGTCTTCATAGACCGAGCGCGGGGTGATTTCGGAGGAATGCGGGTGATTGAAACCCGAATCGCGCGATGGAATCAGCATGGGAGGCTCCGGTCATTCACTGAGGGACACAGCTGTGCGGTAGAGCAGAACAACCGCCACTTCGTTCCCCGCGCCGCTCAGGTTACACCGAAGACGCAATGGTTGCTGCCCTGCCCTGCAGGACCGACACCATCAGAGCGTGCCGTAGCTGTGCAACCCGCTCAGGAACATGTTCACGCCCAGAAACGCGAACGTCGTGACTACCAGCCCCACCAGCGCCCACCAGGCGGAGACGGTGCCGCGCAGTCCCTTCATGAGGCGCATGTGCAGCCACGCGGCATAGTTGAGCCAGACGATCAGCGCCCAGGTTTCCTTGGGGTCCCAGCTCCAGTAGCCGCCCCAGGCCTCGGCAGCCCACAGGGCGCCCAGCACGGTGGCGATGGTGAAGAACGCAAAGCCCACGGCAATGGACTTGTACATCACATCGTCCAGGATCTCGAACGACGGCAGGCGCGCCGCAATGCGCTTGCGGCCGAGCAGAATGCTCGCCACGATGAGGGCGGAAACGCCGAAATACACCATCCAGTAGCTGCCGCCGGCCTCGCCTGTGGCCTGGCGAAAGACCACGGGCTCGAAACACAGCACCACGCCCAGCAGCCACAGGGGCGCCAGCTTGTACCAGCGGGTCTCGCTGGCCTGCTGCTTGATCAGGTAGGCGAAAGCCACCATGGCCGCCAGCGCGAAGGTGCCATAGCCGATGAAGTTGGCGGGCACATGCAGTTTCATCCACCAGCTCTTGAGGGCGGGCACCAGGGGCTGAATCTCGTGCGCCTCGCGCACCACGGTGTACCAGAGCAAAAAGCCCACGGCCGCACTGACCACCAGCATCACGAAACCGCCCAGAGCGCGCGTGCCGTACTGCTGTTCGTAGTACAGGTAGAAGGCCGCCGTCATCCAGCAGAACATCACGAACACTTCGTAGAGGTTGCTCACCGGGATGTGGCCTACATCGCTGCCGATGAGATAGCTTTCGTACCAGCGCACCAGCGTGCCAATGAGCGCCATGCCCACGGCCACCCACGCAATGCGCGAACCGATCAGGCTCATGGTGTGGCCTTCGCCGCGCGCAAACATGCCCATCCAGTAAAACGCCGTGCTCATGAAAAAGAGCATGCTCATCCACAAAATGGCCGACTGGCTGGACAGGAAGTACTTGAGGCCGAAAACGCTCTCGGCCCGCGCGAGATGGCCCGCGCCATCCTGCTGGTACAGACCGATGGCCACCAGCGCCAGCGCCGCCACGACAAGCATCAACACGCGCAGTGGACGCCAGAACCAGCCCAGCCACACGGTGCACGGAATGGCGCCCAGCAGGATGCCTTTTTCGTACACATCCATGTAGCTGCCATAGCGTTGCAACGCATACAGCCCGCCCGCGGCCACGATGGCGGCGAACAGCCAGTCGAACCAGTTGCGGCGGGAGAACAACCCCTCATAAAGAGAGATCGTGGTGGTGGCGGTATTCATGCGGTGCCTCAGTGGGGACGAGCCCCGATCAGTTTGTCAGCGAGCTGGACGAACTCCCGGTCGCCGTCCATGGTCTTGCGATTGGTGGACAGCGCCATCAGGGCGTGCGACTGGTCACCCTGGGGTGCGACCCACACCCACACGCGGCGCTCGCGCACGTAGAGCATGGCAAAAACACCCAGAATCAGCAAGGCACAGCCCAGATAGACAACGTTCTTGCCAGGGGCTCGCGCCACCTGAAAGACGCTGGCCTGCACCTGGGTGAAATCCTTGAGCTCAAAAGCCAGCGGCGCCGGGTAGATCTGCGCATCACTCAGCGACAGCACCGCCTGCGTCATGAACGCCTGTGTCTGGTCACTCTGGGCCAATGGCTTGAGGCCAGCACGCTCGCGCGTGAGCTGGGCCAGCTCGAACAGGGCGCCGTTCAGAATGCGCACCAGCACCTCGCCGGCACGCGAGCGTTCCGCCTCGGGCACATTGGCCTCCATGAAATCAGAAATAGCCGGCAAGCCACCGATCTTCTTGCCCTCGGGCCCGTTGCTTCCGGCAAACAGCGCCAACGCCCGCAACGCGGATTGCGACAGCTGCCCGGCCAGCTCGGGGCGCGACGCCTCCACCGCCTGCGACACATAACGGCGCACGGCCTGCTCACGCGCCGCAGGGTCACCCAGCGCAGCATGAAGGCGCATGAACCCTTCCATGGAGCTTTGGTCGTCGGCAGGAACACGCAGGTAACGGAACGGATCGGCGGGGTTCTCACGCACCCCCAGCAGGAACACGGGCACCCCATCGCCGGTGTCCACAGGCAGCATGTAATTGTGGAACTCGCGCGCCTGGCCAGCCGCATCGCGCAGCTTGTAGCTCACGCTGGGGCCCACATTGCGCAACTCCTTCTTGGTCACCGTCTTGTTGGCGGCACCGAGGCGCGATTCCACCGACTCGCGCAGGTCGACCTTGCGCACATCGGCGCCCGACCCAGGCGCGCCTGCAGCACCGCCAAAATTCTCGACATTGATCGTGCGCAGGGCCGTGAATTCGAGCGTGAGTTTCTCGCCGCCCGGGGCACCGCCCTTGCCGACCAGTTCGGTGGAGCCGCCCACCGTGCCCTCGATATCAAATGGCTTGGCCCCCGCCACCATGGGGACGGCGCGCAGCTTGAGGTGCGAGCCGCCGTCGTCAAAACTCGACTGGTAGATCTCGACGCCCTTATAGCTGGCGGGGTGGTTCACCTCGATGCGGGCAGGCGTTTTCGCGCCAGTGGCCTTGTCGTGGATGACGATCTCGCTGGCGAACAGTTTGGGCATGCCGGTGGAGTAATGCTCCACGATGAACTTCTTGAGTTCGATGGCAAAGGGCAACTCCTGCAACAGCACGCCGTCGGACTGGCTCAGGATGGCGGTGCTCGACTGCGTGCCCTCGGCCACCACCAGGTTGCCGCGGAACGTGGGGTTGCGCTCGGACAGGCGGTGTTCGGGCTTCACCTCGGAAATGAGGCCACTGCCCGCATACGGTGTTTTCCCGCCCAGCAGCATCTGGGCCCGCACGATCAGGTCGCCATCGAACAGCCCACCCAGGCAGATGAGCACGATGGCGCTGTGCGCAGCGATATAACCAATCTTGTTGGCCACTCCCGCCTTGGCCGCCACCATCCAGCCCGCGCCCTTGGCCGAATCCCGCTGCTGCAGCCGCACCTTCCAGCCGCCGCCGGCCAGCAGGGCCCCAATGCGGCGCGCCTCGGCTTCAGCGGATCCGCTGAGTTCGGCCTGCGCCTTGTGGTGAAAGGCCTGGAGGCTTTGCTCGCGGATGTTTTCCTTGTAGACCCTGATATCCACCAGAATCTTGGGAGTGTTGCGGGCGATGCACAAGGAGGTGCTGACCACCAGGAAAGCCAGGATCAGCAGGAACCACCACGCGCTGTACACCGCATTGAGCTGGATGGCCGCAAAAAGCTCCGCCCAGAACGGGCCGAACTGGTTCACGTAGTTCACCGCAGGCTCATGCTGCTTGAGCACCGTGCCAATGACCGACGCAATGCAGATCACCGTCAGCAGCGAAATGGCAAATCGCATGGAAGACAGCAGCTCGATGCCTGCACGCAGAGCCTGGGGGCCAGACCGGACTTGAACGCCGTGGGTTGTGTCAGACATGGAAGGTGTGAACGCGGGCACTAAAGAAAAAGGGCGGGGCCATCTGAATGATGGGCCCGCCCGTCTTGGGGTTTGTTATTGGCGGTTGGTTCCAGGCTTCCCGCCTGGCGGGTCTGGAAAGATCACAAAACCTCAGCGCAGGCCGGCAATGTAGTCGGCCACCGCCTTGATTTCCCGGTCGTTGAGCTTGGCCGCCACCTGGGCCATCTGGATGCTGTTGCCGCGCGAACCATCGCGGAAGCTGTTGAGTTGCGCCACGGTGTAGTCGGCATGCTGGCCCGACAGGCGAGGGAATTGGGCCGGAATACCGGCGCCATTGGGGCTGTGGCAGCCCGCGCACGCGGCGATCTGGCGGTCCGCGATGCCGCCGCGGTAAATGCGCTCACCCAGGGCCACCAGGGCCTTGTCCGAAGCAGCCCCCGCCTTGGCGGGCTTGGAGGCCGCCCAGTAGGCAATGTTCTTCATGTCCTCGTCGGTCAGCGTCGACGCAAAGCCCTTCATGATGGCGTTGTTGCGCTTGCCGGACTTGAATTCCTGCAACTGCTTGACCAGATACTCGGGGTGCTGCTGTGACAGCTTCGGATTGGCCGCAATGGCGGAATTGCCGTCCGCACCATGGCATGCAGCGCACACCGCGGTGAAGCTGGCCTCGCCCTTGACCAGGTCGGGCTTGGCCGCTTTGATCGGCGCTGCGGGAGTTTCGCCCGCAGAAAAGGCCGGGAAAGCGGGTGCTGCCAGTGCGGCAGCCATCAGCATAGAGGCGAGCAACTTCATATCGAGGGTCTGTATTTAGGTCCGCAAAACCACGCGATTCTACAATGAGGCTCCAACGCATCCGAACTTTCCATGACGACACCCTCCACCGCGCCAGTTGCTGGCTCCCTTCCGCCCGCACCCGACGCCAAGATCGCCATGGGCTGGATGCACACCGCCAAGTTCCTGACCACGGCTGCGCAACTGCACCACCTGCCCCCGATCGACGTGCCCGAGATCGCCTTCGTGGGCCGCTCCAACGCGGGCAAGTCCACCTGCATCAACACGCTCACGCAGCAAAAGCAGCTGGCGTTTGCCTCCAAGAAACCCGGCCGCACGCAGCACATCAATTTGTTCTCGCTGGGCAAGCAGGGCGTGACCGACGCCGTGCTGGCCGACCTGCCCGGTTATGGCTACGCCGCCGTGTCGCGCTCGGACAAGGTGCGCTGGCAGCAGGTAATGGTGAACTACCTGGTCAGCCGCCCCGGCCTCACGGGCATCGTGCTGCTGTGCGACCCGCGCCTGGGCCTGACCGAGCTGGACGAGGCCTTGCTCGAAGTGGTGCGCCCGCGCGTCGAGGAAGGCCTGAAATTCCTGATCGTGCTGACCAAGGCCGACAAACTCACGCGCGCCGAGCAGGCCAAGGTGCTGTCGATCACGCGACTGCAGGCCGGCGGCGGCGAGGTGAAGATGTTCTCGGCCCTCAAGAAACAGGGCGTGGACGAGGTGGCGCAACTGCTGTGGCAATGGGCACACCCGGTGTTGCCGGCGGTGTTGCCGGCCACCGTGGCCACAGAGCCCACCCCCGAGCCCGCCCCCGAAGCCCCGGAGGATTCTCAGCCAAACTAGGCGCTGGCGCTTATGCATCAATCGGCAGCAGCTATTGAATGCATAGCACCATGATTTCAGTCCAAGACCTCACCCTGCCGCACGGCATCACCCTGCATTGCCGCGTGAGCGGCGTGGCGGGTCGGCCCACCCTGATTTTTCTGCATGGCTTTCCGGAAGTCGCCTTCATCTGGGACGCGTTGCTGCTGTATTTTTCGCGCCCCGAAAACGGCGGCTACCGCTGCGTGGCGCTCGAGCTGCGCGGCTGTGGCGCATCAAGCCGTCCGGCGCAAGTGACGGCCTACCGCGCCAAGCACCTCGTGCAGCAGGCTGCCAGCCAGTACATGCATTTCTGTGCGGGCCCGATGCCCAGGCGCTGCTGGGCACCCGGAACGCGTGGCCATGGAGTTGCTGCGTTTTTTGCAATCAAAACAATAGCTACCCGCGCTTGATACGTAAGCGCTTGCGGCCAATTTGACGCAAACTCTTCAGGAATACACAGAAGGCTCGCCTTCTGGCCGTGTCTTGAAGCGCTTGTGCACCCAGTAGTACTGCCCAGGCGACACATCGATGTAGCGCTGCAGGTTGGCGTTCATGAGGGCCGTGTCGGCCGCGACATCGTCGCCGGGGTAGCCGGGCCAGGCGGGTGAAATCTCGGCGCAGTAGCCCGTGGGCGTGAGGCGGGTGACCATGGCGATCACCTTGGCGCGCCCCAGCCGCGCAAACCGGGGCAGCGATGGCACGGTAGCGGCCTGCACGCCGTAGAACGGCACGAACAACGAGTCGTTGCGGCCAAAGTCCATGTCGGGCAACAGGTACAGCAACCCGCCCTTGCGCAGGTTGGAAATGATGGGCTTGACGCCATCGGCCCGGTTGAGCATGCGCACATCGCCAAAGCGCTGGCGCCCCGCCATGAACCAGGCATCCACGGCCGGATCGGGGTGGGTTGAAAAGATGGACGTGAATGCGCGCGGGGTGTGCAGCGTGAGCGCCGTGCCCCCGGCGTCCATGCCATAGAAATGCGGGGCGAAGATGATGGTGGGGATGTCGCCGTCCAGTTCGGCCAGCGCCCCCTGCAGCCGCACCCGCCGCAGCACCACCTCGCGCGGGGCAAACCACAGCCAGCTGCGATCCAGCCAGGTCTGGCTGAACACGACGAAGGTTTCGCGCGCCCAGCGGCGCCGTTGCGCAGCCGGCGCATCGGGGAAACACAGCGCCAGATTGCGCAGGACCACCTTGCGGCGCGGCACGGCCAGCAGGTACAGCAACTGGCCCAGGCACCAGCCCAGCGCCCGCAGCGCGGGCAATGGCACATGCGCCAGCACCCGCATGAACCACACCCCCAGGCGCCCGGTCATGCGGCGCCCCCGTCGGCGGCTTCAGCACGCGGCTGCTTATAGCGGGCATAGCCCCACAGGTATTGCTCGGGGCATTGGCGAATGAGATGTTCCATGGCCTGATTGATTTGCAAAACGGCAGCCTCCAGCCGCTCATCGAGCGGCGCGGGCAAAGGCTCGAAGTGGGTGACGAAACCCCGGCCCCGGGGCAGGCGCTCGCAGCGCGCCAGCACCACGGCCGCACCGGTCTGCTGGGCCAGGCGCACGGCCAGCGTCATGGTGTAGGCATCGCGGCCAAAAAAGGGCGACCACACGCCCTGGCCATCGGGTGGCACCTGGTCGGGCAGCAGGCCCACGGCCTCGCCACGGCGCAGCGCCTTGATCATCTGGCGCACGCCCGACAGCGTGGTGGGCACCGCCAGCATGCCGGGGCGATTGCGTGCGGTCTCCATCACCGAGGCCAGCCAGGGCTGGCGCGCCGGACGGTAGAGCACCGTGATGGGCCCGCGCGCCGCGCTCCAGCGCCTTGCCGCCACCTGCGCGGACAGCTCAAAACAGCCCTGGTGGGGCGTGAGGAACACAATGCCGCGCCCGGCCGCGTAGGCCCGCTCCACGCAAGCCTCGCCCGACATACCGCAGGGGAAGGGCGCACCCAGCCACAGCCGCGGCAACTCGGCCACCATGCGGCCCGCATGGGCCACTGCCGCGCGCACCGCGCCAAACGAATAACCGGCCAGCGCCGAATTCGCCAGGAACCGGCGCCGGTACGCGGGCGACGCACAAAACGCCACCCAGCCCATGGCCGAACCCATGACATGCAGCAACCACAGTGGAAATACGGAAAAGAATCGAAAGACGACTGGCATTAAAATAGAAGAGTCGCTGAGTTAAATGAGCAACTTGCAGGGCGACGTTAAAAAAATCTGCTAAAGCGTTCGCCAAAGCTCCTTCGGGGTGAGGGCAACGCCCCAAATGCCGGAACA
>Ga0255334_1000523_pt1 | contig 28731 bp, 25 predicted proteins | sample EtOH5_35cm_T3_12_FD_202080 | JGI IMG/M metagenome (GOLD analysis project Ga0255334, IMG submission 202080) | Sandy soil microbial communities from University of British Columbia, Vancouver, Canada - EtOH5_35cm_T3_129 | ecosystem: Engineered > Artificial ecosystem > Sand microcosm > Unclassified ... | reverse complement strand
AATGGGCAACGAGCAACGAGCAACGGGCAATGGGCAACGAGCAACGGGCAACGAGCAGCGGACAACGGGCAATGGGCAATGGATAAAGGATAGCGGACATCAGCGACACTTACCCGGCCTAAACCGTCTCATCCCGTCCGTAACGGACATGCGGAACGCTTAGAAGCCGAATTTTGCAGATAGAAGGAGAAATCAAGGAATAAGCGCCGCTAATGTCCGTTAGATCGAAAATAGCATGGATTTTCGGCTATAACGGTCGCTCATGTCCGTAACATGATTCGACCAGCGAGCCCTTCGTTATCTATAACAATCCGTCAGATTTCGTGCAAGGCTAGTGCCCCAGGCCATCTCACCCATCAGAAGCCTTCCCTGCTCCCCGACCGACGTCCCGGCCCGCGTCCCAAGCGGATGTTACTCCATGTTGCCCTCCGCTTCGATCTTCACGCCATCGCCCGCTGCCAGAGCTACTCCATGTTGCCCTCCGCTTCGATCGTCACGCCGTCGCCCGCCGCCAGCCTCACCTCGAGGCTTCCCTTCGCGTTCTGCCCGACCAGCTTGATCCGCCCGGCTCCCTTCGCGACAGTGAGGTCGATCTTCCCTTCGTAATTGTCTTCCGCCAACACCTGCACTTTGCCGTCCGGAGCAATGTAGACGAGCTTGCTCTTTCCCTTCGATGTCTTCAGCTTGCAGTCAACTGCGAGCTTCCCGCTTGCTTCCGCCGGATGATCGATCCGCCACAAGGTGTTCATGCCGCTGAAGCCCCGATAGGAGAGCGTTCCGCCGGTCGCTTCCGCCGCTCCCTGCCTGTCGGCGAAGGTGTAGCTGTCTCCCGCCGCGGCGATCTTCGCCGGATTGGCGTAAATGCTCGTTTTGGAAACCGCCCAACCGTTCTCGCAGCCTCCTGCCGCGATAGCCGCGGCGATGAGGAACGCCAGAATCACCAAAGATCGTTTACCCATGACTGTCTCCCCCCAATAGTCGCCATAAGCTCATTTCCATCTACCCGAATCGCTTCTTCATTCCGGTCTCCGGAGCTCACCTTGATTCCGGTGTGTGGATGTTTGGGATTTAGTAACTTCTATCATGAGAATCGGCCAGAAGGATGGAAGGCCGCCCTAGTAGATGGTATGGTTTTACATATTGCAATACAACTCGGAAACTCGCCTCCAAGCTTTGTATGCAGGAAATATAAAGGCCTCCATGCCCCTTGGCCCTCTTGCACCTCCCCTTCCGCGTCCTGCCCGTTTTTCCTCTTCACCCCGACAGACCAGCCCGTCATCTGTCCGGTCTTCGGAGCACCTTTCGGCAAGACCGCGACGGTGACCATACAACCAGCGGAACGGTATTGACGGGGATTCCGATTGAATCGGACCTTGATTCGCCGCACTATTGTCGCAGCTTCATTCGAGTGAGAAACCGCCCCAAGCAGACGCCGCTGTCGTTTGCTATGGTAAACGCCTTTGTATCTCTATGGATTTATAATTTCATTATGATCCATATTGATCCGGAACATCTCTTTCCCTTCAGAATTAAACCCAACCATCTTTGAAGAAAAGTTTGCTTTTGTCTCCTCAATCGGAACAATCTCCAAATAGAAACCTTCGGCTTGATTTGGACGAATCCTATACTCTTTGCCATCAATATAAATAATAACGGTTTCTATCTTATCGAGGCTATATCCAGCCAGCATAAAATAGGTCCCCTTATCTGTATGAATAACTCGCTCTCTTATATCGGCAGTACCGTAACCAGCATATTCATAACTTAATTTTTTGCTTTTTGTCATTGAATATTCAGCCGTTCCTATTCTAAGATTATTGCTTTCTTTCAACGTGAACAGCACGATTTTTTTATTATCAATATCTATATTTTTTTGTATGTCAATTCTCTTCTGTAATCTTGATCCAATATCGGTTTCCAGATGAGCTGCAAGTTCACTGCTGTTATTACCGTCGCTCATTTGATTTTCAGAAAACATTTGAGACGCCCATTTCCCGAAATCTAAATGATGGGAAAATTCCTTATTTATAAATAAGGCAAGGAGCACCATTAAAAACCCTGTGCATAATACCCAAGAAAGTTTATTTTTTTTAGAACTCTTTCTTTTTTGTATTTTATATTCAACCCCTTTCCACAATTGCTCTGTAAACATCGATTTCTTAAAAGGTTCTATTTTTAAATTCTCCTGTAAGATCTCCTCGTAATTCTTCATAGGTCAACCTCCTTCAATTTCTTAATCGCTTCTGTTTTCGCTCTATACAATCGTGATTTAACGGTATTTTCGGATATACCTAAAGTATTCGATATTTCTTTTATCGTCAGTTGATAGTATCCGTGGAGAATCAGGACTTCCCGATATTTTCTGGAAAGGGAAAGTACGATTTTCCATACTTCATTTGTTATTAATTGTGCAAAGTATTGATCTTCGGCAGAAGGCCCAGTTGATGAACAATTCTTGTCTCCGATTAAGGCCACTTTTCTAAAATAGGCCGTTTTTCTGTATGAGTACCATGTATTGCGAACAATTTTCAATAGCCAAGCTTCAATGGAAGAATCTCCACGAAAATTCCCAATATTTTTGAAAGCCTTAACCATAGCTTCTTGTGCGATATCATCAGCAATTTCCTTTTTTTTCGTTAGGAAAAAAGCATATTTCCACGCCGCATCTCCATACTGTTTCATAGCATAAATAAAATCCTGCATATCCATCCCAGTAACGTGATTCATGGATTCACCTTTTGACAACCTCAAACCCCCTTTCAAAAGCTCAATCATACTGACTAATTACAAAGTCAAAAAGTTTCTTTTCAAAAATGCCGAATCAACAAATTGTTTTTGCCACTTTACCGGTCGGTTTTTAGCCTGACTACGTACCTTGTTCCGAAGCAGCTTCTCCTCTTTGTCAAATACTCCCGTATGCGATATCCCAGTATGTATGAAGAGCAACGCCATTTTGAGCACGATACCTAGTGCTTCGATGTGTTCCGGTTTTTTATATAGATTCCTCCACAAGCTGTGGATCTTTTGAATTAGTGGATTCATCCTGGCTCAACGTCTGCCGCAGCTTGCGCATAACGAAAATAATCCGCTCCATAAAGTTTATATTGGTTGTTTCAGCTGTTGTGCATTAGCTCTAAGAGTTAAAATATAGAAAAACGACATCCGTTCCCAGAAGGAGAAAAGAATGTCGTCATATTTGAGTTATTAATACAAGATACATTTTGGAAACTAAATGTTACACCAGTATTTGTCATGTAAGTTACTTTGGTCACTCCTGATAAGGACATAACTCCTGTAGCAAGATTTATTGAGAACGAAGCAACATTAACCTCGACATGTCCATAATGCCCATATGCTGTCCCAGTTGTATAATTAGAATTCGATCGAGTAGCCCTGTATACCATAAAACCACGACTATGTTTAGCAATGTATCCCTCACTATCTTTTGACAAAATGTTATATTTGAACGCCATTCCATTTGTATTTTTAGTAGCTGCTGTCCAGTCTCTTCATTTGATATGTTAACATTTACAATAGTCATTATAGATCAATTATCCCTATATGTAAATACTTTACAAGTAATATATTTCTATAAAAAGTATCTTTATTCCTTCTCTTTGAAGAAATTTTTTTCTATCATGTACTGCAATCTAAAAACCTAATTAGCTTGGTCCGGAAATAGTATTCTCTTGTATCAGTACTTCGACAACACCAAGAGGATATATATCTCACCAATATGGCGACACAAGGTTCACCGCCTATCGGCCTCTTTTACAAAATCACACCTGATTTTGATCCACCTGCTTGTTCAGGCGGTCATGCTCCTGCGGCGGGTAACCCATCATCTTCTTGAACGACTTGCTGAAGTAATACGGATCGTGAAATCCCGTCAGATAGGCGATTTCCCCGAGCGGCAAACGCGTGGCCTCCATCAGCTCGCGCGCGCGATCGATCCTCACCTTGTTGACGTATCTCCCGATCGAATACCCCGTGAGGCGCTGGAAGACGCGATTGAGATAATCGTAATTGCAGTCGAACCGCTCCTCGATCTCCCGTCCGGTCATGGCGGTGGTGTAGTTCTGATGAATGTGGTCGAGCAGGGCGTGGACTTTGGCGGCTGACTTGGCCTCACGCCCGCTGCCCTTTTTTAGCTCCCCGGCCAGCATCTCCCGCGACAGCCCGATGAGGAATTCCGCGAAGCGCAGAGCGATCAGGGTCCGGTTGTACAGCTTGCGGCGGTACAGTTGCAGGAGATCGGCGAGCTCGTTCAGGATGCGCTGGAAGGAAAGCCTGTCCTCGATGTGATAATGCTTGGGGAAATAACAGAGGTTGCCGGCAGCGAGAGCGGCCTCGCCCTCAAGCAGCAGCCCTCTGGCCAGCGCCGGGTAATCGACATCGCCCGCCGGACCGAGCGCCGGATGCGTGAAATGGATGTAGTAATAATCGCAGCAATGTTTCTCTACGCCGACATGATTGCGGTTCGGCTCCAGCACGAGCAGGTCGCCGCGCCTGAGCGCGTAGCGCGTTCCTTCCTCCTCGATGTGGAGCTCCCCGCTTTTGATCACATACAGGATGGTCTCTGCGGTGTTGCGCGGAAAATGAATCCAGGGGGTCTGGTAAGAGACGAACCCGATCAGGAAAATGCGGGGAATGCTGTCGAGGTTGACAGCGAGCATGGGAATCCCTCCCGGCAGACCGGCCCGGAAGCGGCGCGGTCAAATTAATCGAGCGAAAAGTCGCTATCGTACAAATAAAGTCTGGATCGGACATTCTCATCCATTGTACCACAGCCTATACTGACATCGTACTTTCTCATTATCTTAGGCCAAGAGGATGATGAACATGAGGAAATTAAAAATCGGTTTGATCGGACTCGGCGGAATCGCCGATTTTCACAGCCGGGGAATCTTGGAGAGCAAGGACGCGGAGATTTACGCCATCTGCGACATCAATCTGGCATCACGGCGACGATGGCGATCTCGCCCTTGGTCGCGGAGGCGGAGCCAGTCCCGGCCGAGTAATCCGCGGACCGTTGACCCAATGCCGGCGCGATCCTTAACCCTATTATCCATTTAGGAGGTTAACCAAAATGAAACCGATTCAAGTTACCGTATGGAATGAGTACCGTCATGAAAAGACAGACCCGGCCGTCGCATCCATTTACCCGGAGGGCATCCACGCCGCCATCGCCGGCTATCTCAAGGAAAGCGAGGACCTCGCGGTCCGCACCGCCACGCTCGACGAGCCGGAGCACGGTTTGACGGATGAAGTGCTGGCCGGCACGGATGTGCTCATCTGGTGGGGGCACATGGCGCACGGCGAAGTCCGCGACGACATCGCGGAGAAGGTGCAGCGCCGCGTGCTGGCAGGGATGGGGCTGATCGTGCTGCACTCCGGCCACGCGTCCAAGGTGTTCCAGCGGCTGCTCGGCACGGAGACCGGCACCCTGAAATGGCGCGACGACGGCGAGAAAGAACGCCTCTGGGTCATCGAGCACAGCCACCCGATCGTCGCGGGTCTAGGCGAATACATCGAGCTGCCGAAGGAAGAGATGTACGGCGAGCGCTTTGAGATTCCCGCTCCCGACGAGCTGGTCTTCATCTCCTGGTTTGAGGGCGGCGAGGTGTTCCGCAGCGGCTGCTGCTACCGCCGCGGCCGCGGCAGGCTGTTCTACTTCCGTCCGGGGCACGAGACCTTCCCGATCTACCACAACCCCGAGATTCTCAAGGTGATCGGCAACGCCGTCCGCTGGGCCGCTCCGGTCGAAGGCGCCAAGACGAGCGCCGGCCGCGTCCAACCGCTGGAACCGATACGCGTTCCGACGGCGTAAATTCGCGGGGATGACGTTTCTCATGGATGTACAAATGAAAAGCCGGCCGGGCGCTATGCCTGACCGGCTTTTCCCGGCGGAGAAGCCGCGCCGGTCAGCGTCTCCGCCGCCTTGAGCCGCCCCCCGCCGGGGGCTGTTCCGCTTCGGCTCGGACGGCGGCCGGCTGCGACTCCGCTGAAAGCGAAGTGGCGGGGGCGGAAGCGCTGGATTCGCCGGAGTTGCCGGAGTCGCTGGAATTGCCGGACTCGGCGGAATTGTGGGAGTCGCCAGTCTCAGCGGAAGAAGGACTCGGGGTCTCCTGGGAAGCCCCTGACTCCCAAACCCGCGACGGGAACAGGGCCGGAATATCCGTCGGCACAGTCGGGGGCATCCCTTCGAGCCCGGTGGAGTCCTCGGGGGCAAGCGGCGGCAGCACGGCGCCAGCGGCGGCAGCCCCGGTCGGCGGCTGCTCCGGCTCTATCGCCCCGCGCGCAGCCGACCCCGCCCCATGCTCGGAAGAGGCGGGCTCGCCCCTTGCGCCGGCCAGCTCCTCAGCCAGCTCGAGGGAGAAGTTCGGGCGGCCGAAAACGGTGCGCAAGGGGGCTCCGGGCGCGCGCCTTGCCTCCGCCCGGAGGCCGGGCACCGCGGGCCGGCGGGCCGCCAGCGCATAGCCGCCGGCGAAGAGCGCGACGAGCATCACACCGGCGGCGAGGCCGCTTCCCTGCCCGGGGATGAGCGGCATGCTGGCCATGACCACAATCAGGCTGGCGGAGGTGATCCACGAGGTGTAGGGAAATCCCCGCAGGCCGTATTTTCCGGCGAGAGGAGCGCCGTTCCGCCTGCGCAGCCGGTTATGGCTGAGCATGATCATCGTGTAAGCGAACAAGAGCGTGAACCCTCCCGAGCTGACGAGGAACAGGTAGATGTTCTGCGGCAGCAGCAGGCCGAGCCCGAGCGCGGCCAGCATCGCGGCTCCCGAGAAGAGGATGCCGCGGCGGGGAACGCCGCTCTTGTCATGCAGCCATGCCGGCGCGTGGCGCTCCTCGGCGAGGGAGCGGAGCATGCGTCCGAGTCCGAAGAGGGAGGCCAGCATGGTCGAGAGAATCGCCGTCACCAGCACGAGATTCATCACCGTTCCCGCCCAACCGAAGCCGTGCAGGGCGAGCGCCGAGACGAACGGGCTGACCGTCAGCGACACCCGCGAGGATGGAATCAGCAGGAAGAGCGAAATCATCGCGCCGATATACAGGCCGACGAGGAGCAGGATCGTCAGGCGGATCGCCCGGGGGATGGTGCGCGCCGGGTTTCTCGCCTCCGCCGCGGCCAGGCCCAGCACCTCAAAGCCGGCATACGTGAACATGACCATGAGCATACTGCCGGCAATGCCGCGGATGCCGCCGGTAAACCAGCGTCCGCCCGACAGCTGGCCGAGCCCTTCCCAGAGAGGCGGGGCAGCGGTCAGCCCGCCCATATTCTTCGCCCACAGGCCGACCACCAGGTCGATCGCGAGCAGGATGAAGGCCCCGATGGCGATCAGCTTGATCGCGGCGAGCCCGCTCTCCAGCTTGCCGATCCGCTCGGCTCCGAGCAGGTTGAGCAGCGTTACGCCAATGATGATCATTACCCCGGACAGGGCTATTGGCAGACCGGGCAGCCAGCCCCGGAGCAGGGTTGAGGCGGCGATCGCCTCGCTCGACATCGCCAGCACCAGTCCGACCCAGTATACCCAGCCTACGGTGAAGCCCGCTCCTCTCCCGAAGGCTTGCTCCGCGTAAGCACGGAAGGAGCCGGCCGTCGGGTTCGCCACCGTCATTTCCGACAAGGCGGACAGAATCCAATAGACCAGGAACCCCCCGATCACGTAAGCGATCAGCACCGACGGGCCCGCCGCCCGAATCGCTACCGCCGATCCCAAGAAAAACGAACCGCCCACCACCGTCCCCATGGCCAGCATCGCCAGTTGCCAGGCAGACAGCCCTTTTTCTGTTCGCGAGCTTCTCATAATCCTTCCCACCCCGGCTTTTTCCTTAAGTATTTGCACAGGGCTATGAAAGTAACCGGATGGGAGGGGGAAAATGGAGCCGACGGGCGGTAATATTCAATCGCGATCGGGATGATCCAGGCGGTCAGCCGAAAAAAAGACAGCGTCTGAACTGCGCCCGAATCAGCCCCGCTGCCGGGCAGCCTCGTACAGCAGGATGGAGGCGGCGCTCGCGACGTTCAAGGACGACGCCGAGCCGACCATCGGGATTTTGACCAGCGTGTCGCACATCTCCTTGTACTTGAAGCTCAGTCCCTCCGTCTCGTTGCCGATGAGCAGCACGGTCGGCTTCGTGAGATCGGCTTCTTGCACGTTTATACTGCCATGGGCGCTCGTTCCGACCACCTGCAGACCGGGATGCTCGCCTCTCATCCGGCTCACCCAATCCTCCACCTGCTGCGGCGCGTCCATACGAATCGATGGAACATGGAAAAAGGAACCCATCGTCGCCCGGATCGTCTCCGGATCGTAGAGATCGACCGCGTGGCCGGTCATGATCAGCCCGTGCGCCCCGAGCGCGTCGCAAGAGCGAAGGATCGTGCCGAGATTGCCCCGGTTGGACGGGCGATCGAAGACCACCGCGAGCAGCGGGCCTTCAGCCTTGATGCGGGAAGGATCGTCGGGCGGCATCGAGACGATGGCGATCAGCTCGGAGGTCTCTTCTTTGTCGCTCAGCTTGTCCATCAGGCCGCTATAGAGCTCATAGTGGAACTTGGCCCGCGAGGAAGCGAGGATATCGGCCCCCCACTGCGACAGCTTTTTATCCTTGGCGTAGAGGAAGGCCTGGATCGTCCAGTTCCGCCGGAGCGCCCCGTTGATGTTGCGGACGCCTTCGACGAAAAATTCCTGATATTTGTGCCGCTTGTTGCGGTTGCGCTTCAGCACCTCGAATTTCTGGTAGTCGTTGTTTTCGGTGTAGACGGGAATGAGTTTGGGCATGGGCTTCTCCTGATTCGCATGGAATTATTCACCTACCCATTCTACCTTAACGAACGGGGACTGCAAATCCGGTTCTCCGGGCCTCCGGAAGCGCAACCGCGCAACCGTGAAGAACGGTTCGCTCTTGCCGGCCTATCGGCTTGGCTTAAGCTGGTTGCTCCGCCTTCTCGCGGAGCAGCGCCATCGTACCCGAACCGCCTGCTCTGCGCTCCGGCTTACTCCTCCACCTTGGCGAGCGGTTTCGCCGCCGGTCCCTCGATGACCTGGCCGAGGTAGTCGTAGCGCGAACCGTGGCAGGGGCAGTCCCAGGTGCGGTCGGCGACGTTCCACTCCACCTCGCAGCCCATGTGCCTGCAGGTGGCGTCCACCAGATGCAGCTTCCCCTTCGGATCGCGGTATGCCGCCGTCTTTTTGCCGTCGATGCGCAGAAGCGCTCCCTCGTCCGGTCCAAGATCCTCCGCCATGCGGTTCGGCCATTCCAGTTTGCCTGCCACGAGATGCGCCGCCACGTCGGCGTTCTGAACGAGCAGGTTCTTCACATCCGGATTCAGCTGCAGCCGGCTCGGGCTGTACAGATCTTCATAGGTGTTGTCCCGCCCCATGAGCATATCCGTCAGCAACAGCGCCGCGGCGGTTCCCGAGGTCATGCCCCACTTGCGGTATCCGGTCGCCACATAGCTGTGCGGCTTCTTGTCGTTCAACCGGCCGATGTAGGGAAGATTGTCCGTCGTCGTAAAATCGTTGGTCGACCAGCGGTACGGGAATTCGACCTCCCCGAACGTCTCCCGCGCCCAAGCCTCCAACGCTTCATAATGCTTGATCGTGCAAGGGCTCTGCCCGGTCTTGTGCGATTCCCCGCCGATGAGCAGGAGCCGCTCGCCGCCATAGTCCACCGCGCGCACGGAGCGCTTCGGATCTTCCACGCTGAGGTACATGCCGGGGGGCAGCTCCCCCGGGATCCGGGTCGCCAGCACGTATGAGTTCTCCGCGTAGAGCCGCGCGAAGAAAAAGCCGCTATCGGGCACGGGAAAATGCGCCGCCGACACCAGCTCGCGGCAGACGATCTCCACCCCCTCGCGCACGATGGCGCGGGTCGGCTCGCCTTCCTCCACCTTGTTCACCGTCGTATGCTCATGCACCTGGCCGCCCATGCGCACGAATTCCTTAACCAGGTGAACGAGATAGGGAACCGGATGAAACCGCGCCTGCCCCTTCATGACAATGGCCGAGCGGACGGCGATGTTCAGCGGCAGCTTGGCGACGACCTCACCGGGGATGCCAAGCCGCTGGTAAGCCGCGTATTCCTTGCGGATCTTGTCCGCTCCCGCTTCCGTAACCGCGTACATGTAGGCATCCTCCCGCGTGAAGTCGCAGGCGATCGCTTCTTTCTCCACGAGACCGGCGACGAACTCCAGCGCTTCCCGGTTGGCCCGATAGTAGAGGCCTGCCTTCTCCGCGCCGAAATGGCGGATGTATTCGTCATAGATCAGATCGTGCTGGGCGGTCACCTTGGCGGTGGTATACCCCGTCGTACCGCCGATCAGCTGGCCCGAGGTGACGAGGACGACTTGACGACCCTCTTTTGCCAGCAGGTAAGCCGTGGTGATGCCGGTGATGCCGCCGCCGATGACGGCGATGTCCGTTTCGATGGTGCCGCTTAGGGCAGGATATTCCGGAATTTCACAAGACGCAAGCCAATAAGACTCGGGAAAAGGCGACAAGCTCATCGTTCTTCCTCCTGACCGGTTATGGGGTGCGATTTACCCTCTTTATACCAGTCTTCCTAAAAATGAACAAACGATTCTCATCCCTTAAGCTTTTCGACAAACGGTACATCCGCCGGGGCAAAGGCAAACCCGCCAAGCTCCGCCGCTTCCGCCCAGTGGTAGTCGTCATGGTCGGTAAGCGTGATCTCGCCCGCCGCAAATTCGGCCTCAACTGCGATCAGCCGGATGAGGAAGGCGCCGTAATCGTGCTCGTGCACGCCAAAAAGGGCCGTCGGACGAATCCCGATGCCCATCTCCTCCAGCAGCTCCCGCTTCAGGCACTCCTCGGCCGTCTCGCCCGGCTCCAGCTTGCCGCCCGGAAACTCCCAGAACCCGGCCTGGGCCTTGCCCGGCCGCCGCCGCGCGATCAGAATCCGCCCGCAGCCGTCGCGGATGATTCCCGCCGCCACCTCGATCATATCATGCCGCCTCCTCGCGTTCTTTTGCCCCGCTGGGCGACCACCCGGTCGGAGAACCGTCGCTACCGCCAGTGCTCCGGCCGCTCCAACCAAGGCGGCAGCTTCGTTGCCCCGTCGCCGCGGGCGGAGTTCACCTGGGCTTGCGTCAGGTAGAGGCTGCCGCTCAGATCGGCCCCGCGGAGATCGGCATCGCGCAGGTCCGCTCCGAGCAGCTCCGCGCCCCGCAAGTCCGCATCGCGCAGGTCCGCCGCTAGCAGCAGCGCCCCTCTCAGCTCGGCCCCGCGCAAATCGGCGCCGCGCAGCTTGGCGCCCGCCCAGTCGGCTCCCGGTCGCGCGGGCGTCGAGCGCCGCTTCTGCCGGGCGGGAGCGGCCTTGCCCGCCGCTGCCGCCGGTCGTTCCCGCCGGGCCGCGGAACGCACGAGCGCGCCCGCCTGCAGCAGGCGCTCCCGGACCTTGGCCCGGTGGCCGGCCGCGTCAAGCTGCGCCAGCGCTTCCGGGTCCAGCCGGGTCAGAGCCTCCGTCTCCGCCAGCAACTCCGCCAGAGCGCCGTGAAGAGGCTCAGCCTCCGCGCGCTCCCGCGCTTCCCACAGATAAGCCAGCATCTCGTGCAGCTGCTGCATGACCGGGAAGACGCGGAACATGTCGGCGGCAAGCTCCGGATGGCTGCGCCAATCTTGCCCGGCGAAGGTGAGGCGCGACACCTTCTGTCCGGCGCCGAAGCATTCGTACCCGACGCAGCCCGGGAAGCCCTCGCTTCGCAGCCGGCTGTGGATGCGGCAGCGGTGATCCAGCTGCAGATTCGGGCAAGGGATGCCGGCGTCCTTGGACAGGGCGAAGTCCGCCGACTGCGCATAGGTCAGCGCCACGCAGCAGAGGCCGAAGCATTCGGCGCAGTCGGAACGGTACGGATGCCGGACGGATCCGGCGGCAGAAGGCGCAATCGGCTCCGTCATGCGCTCCCTCCTTTTTCGCAAGTGAATGTAAATCTATTCGGCTGAAGCAAAACCCCCGACCCTGCATCCGCATCCGCACCCGGCCTTGCCGAACCGGTCAGATCAGCTTGTGCGCATACCACTTCGTGCCGCGGAAGCGCCACAGGAAGATCGTGCCGCGCACGCCCCATTCGCAGTTCATGGCCAGCCACACTCCGAGGACGCCAAAGCCGAACACGATGCCGAGCAGGTAGCCGAGCACCACCCGGAACAGCCACATGCTGAGCATGGAGGTGATGGAGGTGAACTTCGAGTCCCCGGCTGCCCGCAGCGCGGACGGCGTGATGAAGCTGATCGGCCACAGCAGGACCGAGAAGATATTGCAGATCAGAACGATCCGAAAGACCTCAGGGACGATCTCATGCGGCGGAGAGAACAGGCTGACCAGCGGATGGAAGAACGGCATGAGCACGAGTGCAGAGATCAGAAGCAGCGCGGAACCGAGCAACAGAAACGATTTGATGAACTTTCGCGCGTCCGGGACGTTGCCGCTGCCGATGCACTGGCCGACGACGGTGATGATGGTGAGCGAGAGCGCGCCGGCCGGAATCTGGAAGAATCCCGTGAGCGACGAGCTGATCGCGTTGATCGCGATCGCGTTCGTGCCGAGGCTGACGATGAAAGTCTGGGTCAGAAGCTTGCCGCCGTTGAAGAACATCTGCTCCGCTACGAACGGCAGGCCGATGAACATGATCTTCTTCAGCATCTCGATCGGAAAATGAACCAGATCCCGCAGCTTCAGCCGCAGCGAATTATCGATCTTGAACAGGTAGACGAGCGCGCAGACAGCCCCCGCGTAACGGGCGATATTGACGGCGAGCGCCATGCCGAACACGCCCATATCCAGCACAACGATAAAGACGACATTGAGCAGCACATAGGACAGGTTCATGATCAGCGACAGCATGAGCGAGGCCCGCGTCTTGCCGATCCCGCGCAACGCCCCGCACACCGCCTGGACGATCCCCATCCCCGCATAGGAAGCGCAGCTGCCGATCAGGTACACGCGGGCGTGATTGAGCACACCCTTGTCCGCCGATCCGAACAGCACGTTCAGGACAGGGTTGTGGAAGCCGGCGAACAGCAGGCCGATCGCGAGGGAGAGCAGAGTGACCGAGGTGACGGAGCCCGCGGCCGCCTTGCCCACCATCGTATCGTTGCCGCTGCCCTTGTACTGCGCGACCACGACCGTGCCGCCGGTCGCCACCGCCACAAACACGTTAATGAGGAAAATATTGAGCGAATCGACCATATTGACGGCGCTGACCGCCGACATCCCGGAAGAGCTGATCATGGCCGTATTGACCAGATTGAGTCCGACGATGAACGCCTGATCGATCAGGATCGGAATAAAAAGCGCGATTATCTGCCGGTAGCCCATCGACTCTCCGGTAAACAGCCGCTCCAGCTTTGTCAGAACGCCCCTCTGCCGGGCGCTGAGCTCAAGATGTCCCAAATCATCACATTCTTTTCTTATAAGTTCTTGCCAGCTCAAACTTCCGCGTTCGCGCGGCCGCGCTTGCCGAATCTCCCCCTCTCTCCCAAATAAAAAAAGGCCCTTCTACCGAAGAGCTCCATTAAGAAATTCGGTATGGGACAGGACGCAGCCTGAGCAGATTCAAACGCCAAACCAAATTTTAACTTAACAAGTCAAATAGCTGTCTGCTCGAGAATACCACTCCGAAGCGCTTCTGTCAATGAAAGCGAATCCGCTTCAGCCGATCCGCCGCCCAGAGCAATCGCTTACGGATTTTGGCGCAAACGGACAACGGACATGAGCGACGCTTAGCCGGCCAAAACCAGCTCATCTGGTCTGTAACGGACATGCGGGACGCTTAGAAGCAGAATTTTGCCGGTGGAAGGAGAAGATCAGAGGCTAAGCGCCGCTGAAGTCCGATAGATCGCCAACAGCATGAATTTCCGGCACTAACGGTCGGCCACCCGACATTCGTTCTGCCCCAGCCTCATGACAGACTCTCGACACCTTCGCAATCAGGCTTGATGCTGCACTTCGACCCATTAGCGGCCACTCTGAATTTTTACCTCTATTTCACCGGTTTCCGCTTCAAGCCGATCCCGCCCCATCGACCATCCGGTAGCCGACGCCGATCTCCGTGACGATGTAGCACGGCTCCGCCGGATTCTCCTCCAGCTTGCGGCGGATGTTGGCCATGTTCACGCGCAGGGCCTGGTTCTCGTTGGTATAGGGTCCCCAAATCTCCTTGCAGATAAAGGCATGCGTCAGCACCTTGCCGGCATGGCGCGCCAGCAGCAGAACGATGCGGTACTCGATCGGCGTGAGGTGGACCTCGGCCCCGGCGCGGCTCACCCGCCGCCGTTCGTCGTCGATGGTCAGGTCGCCGATGACGAGCACCCCGGCTCCCGCTCCCGGCTCCTCCGCCGCTGCCGCCAGGTTGTGGCGCAGCGCCGTGCGGATGCGGGCGAGCAGCTCGGAGGTCCCGAACGGCTTGGTCACGTAGTCGTCGGCGCCGAGATCGAGTGCCTCGACCTTCTCGCGCTCGTGGCCGCGCGCCGAGACGACGATCACCGGCACCCGGCTCCAGGCGCGCAGCGCCTTCAGCACGGCGAGCCCGTCCATGTCGGGAAGCCCCAGGTCGAGCAGCACCAGATCGGGGCTGCGCGAAGCGGCCAGAGAGATCGCCTCCCGGCCCGTCCGGGCCCGGACGGTTTGATAATCGTTGGAGCCGAGGATGGCGGAGATGAAATTGCTGATCCCGTCCTCGTCCTCGACGATGAGGATCAATCGCCGGTTGTTCATAGCGCTTCGTCTCCTTTCATCGGCAGGGTGAAGCGGAGCACCGCACCGCCCTCAGGTTTGTTGGCCGCTTCCATCCGGCCGCCGTGCGCCTTGATGATCGACATGCAGATCGACAGGCCGATGCCCATGCCCCGCGAGGAATCGGCTCTCTTCTTCTCCGCGGAGACATAGCTCTCGAACAGATGGGGCAGCTCCTCGGCGGGAATGCCCTCGCCGTTGTCGCTCACCTCGAACACCGCCGTTCCGCTCTGCCGGCTCACCGTCACCTCGATGAGCGAGTCGGCGCCGGAATGCTTGACGGCATTCTCCACCAGATTGATCAGCACCTGCTCGATCAGGGTTCCGTCCATCGGCACGAGCAGCAGCTCGTCGGGAATGCTCACATGAATCCTCCGCTCGGGGAACCGCTTGCGGATGCGGCTGATCGCCTCGGCGACAATCTCTTCCGCCGCCTCCGGCGTCTTCGCCACGCTCGCCCCGCTCTCGCCGATCCGCGTCACCGACAGCAAATTTTCCACCAGCCGGATCAGCCATTGGGAATCCTCGCGGATGTCGGCGATCAGCTTCCGTCGCACGTCCGCCGCAAGCCGGCCCTCGTTCTCCAGCAGCACCGAGCTGGCCCCGAGGATGCCGGTCAGGGGCGTGCGCAGGTCATGGGAGATGGCGCGCAGCAGGTTGCTGCGCATCTTTTCTTTTTCCGATTCGATCAGAATGCTGCGCTGTTCGTCGGACAGGGCCTGCCGCTCCAGAGCCATCGCCACCAGGGAGGAGATCATCCTGAGGAAGATGCGGTTGTTCTGGTCGAGCAGCCGTCCCTCCCGGCAGGACAACCCGATTACGCCCAGCACTTTGCTTTGCGCCATCACCGGCATGTAGAAGCCGCCGGCTCCCCGCAGCGTGTCCGTGCCCGCGCCGGCTCGCTTCTGATTGGCGAACACCCAGTGGGCGACGGCTCGCTCATCAGCGGTCATCAAGAAAGACGCATCCGGCTCTTCCGCGGCCTGGCGGAAGGACGCGCCATCCCAGCCATCCACCGGATCGCGGGTGTAAATGACCGCCGAACGGTGAAACAGCCGGACCAGGTAATCCTTGGTCAGCTCGACGATCGGCTCCAGCCCGCGGGTGACGAGCAGCTTCTTGTTAATCTCATAAAGGACTTCCGTGCGCCGCTCGCGCTCGGCGGCCAGCCGCGCCTGAGTCTTGATGCGCACGGTCAAGGCGCTCGTGATCAGGGCGACGATCAGCATGACGACGAAGGTGATCGGGTACCCCGCCTGAATGGCGTTGAAGGTGTAATACGGCTTGGTGAAAAAGAAGTTGTAGCACAGCACGCTGAGCACCGACCCGGCGACGCCGTACAGATAGCCCGGAGTGAGGCGGGAGATGACGAGCACGGAGAGGATGTAGATCATCATCACGTTCTGCTCGCCGAGATGGGCGGCCCGCAGCCCGAAGGAAACGAGCGTGGCCGCCGTGAGCAGCGCCAGCAGCGTGAGCACGTGCCGCCAGGAAAAGTCCAAATTCCGGCCGAGCGCGGCGGCCGGGCGGGCGGATTTTTTCAGCGGGGCGGCCGTGTCGGCGATGATATGCAGCTCGATGTTCCCGAGCCGAGCGATCAATTGATCGGCAAAGTCGCTCTCGAACAGGCTGCGCAAAGTGCGCGGGTTGCGGCTCTTGCCGATGACGATGTTGGTGATGCCCGCGTGCTTGACATATTCGGCCACCACCGGCGCCACCTCATGTCCGTTCAGGGTAACGATGTCCGCTCCCAGCCGTTCGGCCAGCTCCATGTGCGAGCGCAGCTGCTTGCGCGCTTCTTCGCCGACCAGCTCGCTTTCCTTCGTCTCCACATACAAGACGGTCCAGGGCGCGTGAAAGGCATCCGCCGTGCGGGCGGCCCAGCGGATGCTTTTGGCCGAGGAAGGAGAGGCGCTGATGCAGACGAGCAGCTTGACGCCCGCCGTCTTCTCGGTGTACCGGAGTTCCGGCTGATGCTCGTGGCTGACACGGTCGGCCGCCTTGCGCATGGCGATCTCCCGCAGCAGGCGGAGGTTCTGCGACGTGAAAAAATGCTGCATCGCCACCTCCGCCCGGTCCGGCCGGTACACCTTGCCCTCGTTCAGCCGCTTGAGCAGTTCCTCCGGCTCGATGTCGATCAGCTTGACTTTGTCGGCGTAGTCAAAAAGATGATCGGGAATGGTCTCCCGCACATACACCTGGGTGATGCTCTGCACGACATCGTTCAGGCTCTCCAGATGCTGCACATTCACTGTCGTATACACGTCGATGCCGGCCTGCAAGAGCTCCTCGACGTCCTGATACCGTTTGCGGTTGCGCACTCCTTCGGCGTTGGTGTGAGCCAGCTCGTCGACCAGGATCACTTCCGGCTTGCGCTCAAGCGCCAGATCGAGGTCGAATTCCTTCAGCTCGATCCCCTTGTGCAGCACCGGCTTCGGCGGCAGCGCCGGCAGGCCGCTGACGAGCTGCGCCGTCTCCGGCCGCGTGTGCGGCTCGATGTAGCCGGCGACGACATCGACGCCGCGGCGCAGCAGCTCCTGCGCCTCGTCGAGCATGGCGTAGGTTTTGCCGACCCCCGCCGCGTACCCGAAAAAAATCTTCAGCCGGCCGACCCGCCGCGGCTCCTCCGCCCGGATCCGCTCCAGAATGCGGTCCGGGTCCGGCCGCTTCTCTTCTCCCCTGTCCATGCCCGTACCGCTCCTTCTCGCTCTGCGTTTCCAAAGTTAAGGCCGTGAGGCCGTATTTCCGTACAAGCCGTCCAGCGCTGCGTTGACTTCCAGCACATTCACCGCCGGCTCGCCCCAGAAGCTGAGAAAGCGCTGCGATGTATACCGCTTGATCACGCGACGCACCGCTTCCTCCGGGACGCCGCGCACGCGGGCGATGCGGCCGACCTGGTATTCCGCCGCCGCGGGGGAAATACGCGGATCGGCCCCGCTGCCCGAGACCGTCACCAGGTCGATCGGGATGGCCGCCTGATTGGCCGGGTCAAGCGCATGCCACCAGGCGACGACCTCCCGCACGCGGGCGACCTCTTCCTCGCCGACCGGCGACAGATTGGCCGCCGGTCCGGGCGGACGGCCGATCAGGTACTTCGGCTCGGTGAAGGTTTGCGCGAGCAGCGCCGAACCGAGTTCCCGCGAGGAGCCGTCCGCTGGCGTCGCCTTCATTATACTCCCGTTCGCCTGGCGGGAAAAAACCGCCTGAGCCGCGCCGGTGACGAACGCGGGATAGGCGATGCCGGTCAGGAGCGTCAGGGCGGCATAGCAGACGAGCGCCGGACGCAACAGAGATTTCCATGTACTCATGATGGTTCATACCTCCTTGGGGGGATCAAACGATGCCCGCCGCCGTCAGCAAGAGATCGATCAGCTTGATCGCGAAGAACGGAGCGGCGATGCCGCCGAGCCCATAGATCAGCATATTCCGGCTGAGTAGCTTGCCCGCCGGCAGCTCCCGGTATTTCACGCCGCGCAGCGACAGCGGGATGAGAGCGATGATGATCAGGGCATTGTACAGGATGGCGGACAGAATGGCGCTGGTCGAGCTGGTCAGATGCATGAAGTTGAGGGCGGCCAGCTGCGGGTATATGCCGAAGAACAGCACCGGGATGATGGCAAAATACTTCGCCACATCGTTCGCCACGCTGAATGTGGTCAGGGCGCCGCGGGTCATGAGCAGCTGCTTGCCGATCTTGACGATGTCGATCAGCTTGGTCGGGTTGGAGTCGAGATCGACCATGTTCCCCGCCTCCTTCGCCGCCTGCGTGCCGGTGTTCATCGCCACCGCCACATCGGCCTGGGCCAGCGCCGGCGCGTCGTTGGTGCCGTCGCCGGTCATCGCGACGAGATGCCCTTGGGCCTGATAGTCGCGGATGAGCGCAAGCTTCGCTTCCGGCGTCGCTTCGGCGAGAAAATCGTCCACGCCCGCTTCGGCAGCGATGGCGGCCGCGGTCATCGGGTTGTCGCCGGTGATCATGATCGTCTTGATCCCCATCTTCCGCAAGTCCTCAAAGCGCTCCTTGACGCCGTTCTTGACGATGTCCTTCAGGTAGATCACCCCGAGCGCGGCTCCGTTCTTCGCCACAACGAGCGGAGTTCCCCCTGCGCCGGCGACCCGCTGAACGATGCGGTCGCATTCCTCCGGATAGCTTCCGCCGCGCTCCCGCACGAGGGCCTTGACCGCATCGGCCGCGCCCTTGCGGATCTCGTCGCCGCCGTAATCGATGCCGCTCATGCGCGTGCGCGCGGAGAATTCCACGAATTTCGCTTCATGGCGCGACAGCTCGCGGCCGCGGATGCCGAATCGCTCCTTGGCCAGGATCACGATGCTGCGGCCCTCGGCCGTCTCGTCGGCCAGGCTCGACAGCTGGGCGGCGTCGGCCAGCTCCCGCTCGCTCACGCCCGCGACCGGCAGAAACTCGCTCGCCTGGCGGTTGCCGAGCGTGATCGTGCCGGTCTTGTCGAGCAAGAGCACATCGACGTCGCCGGCGGCTTCGATCGCCCGGCCGCTCATGGCGAGCACGCCGGCCCGGTTCAGCCGGCTCATGCCGGCGATGCCGATCGAGGACAGCAGCGCGCCGATGGTGGTGGGGGCGAGGCAGACGAGCAGGGCGATGGAGTTGGTGATCGAGATCGCCCGGCCGCTCCCCGCCTGGCGGCTGGCAAAGCCGGTGAACGGCACGAGCGTGACCGTCACCACGAGGAAAATGATCGTCAGCGTGATGAGCAGAATCTGCAGCGCCACTTCGTTCGGCGTCTTCTTGCGCGCCGCTCCTTCCACCATCGCGATCATTTTGTCGAGGAAGCTCGACCCCGCTTCGGCGGTGATGCGAATGATCAGCGAATCCGACACCAGCGTGGTTCCGCCGGTCACGGCGCTGCGGTCGCCGCCGGACTCGCGGATGACCGGCGCCGATTCGCCGGTAATCGCGCTCTCGTCCACAGACGCGGCGCCTTCCACCACATCGCCGTCCATCGGAATCTGGTCGCCGGCCTGCACGTAGACCAGATCGCCTTTTTTCAGGTCGCTGGACAGCACTTCGACGTAGTCCTCGGGATGATCCGCCGACTTCAGCTTGCGGGCGACGACATCCTTGCGCGCGCTGCGCAGGCTGTCGGCTTGCGCCCGGCCCCGCCCCTCGGCGATGGCTTCGGCAAAGTTGGCGAACAGCACGGTAAACCAGAGGATGAGCGCTATGGCGAGAATATAGCCGGCCGGTTCGTCGCGGATTCCGGCGAAAGTCAGAATATACAGGAGCGAGGTGACGGCGGCGCCGAGATAAACGACGAGCATCACCGGATTCCTGGCTTGAACGCGGGGAGACAGCTTGCGGAAGGATTGCTTAATGGCATCCCGGTAGATCGCTTGATCAGCCATGATGAAGGGTCACCTCATTTTAATGTAAGGATGTGAAATAGTCGGCGATCGGACCGAGAGCCAGCGCCGGCAGGAAGCTGAGCGCCCCGATCAGCAGGATCACGCCGATCAGGAGGCCGATGAACAGTCCGTTCGTCGTGGACAGTGTGCCTTCGCTGACGGCCACTGTCTTCTTGCCGCCGAGGTTGCCGGCGAGGAGCAGGACGGCGGTCATCGGCACGAAGCGGGCGATCAGCATGATCACGCCGCCGGCGATGTTGGTGAAGGCGGTATTCGCCGCGAAGCCGGCGAAGGCGCTGCCGTTGTTCCCGGCAAGCGACGAGAAGGCGTAGAGAATCTCCGAGAAGCCGTGCGGTCCGGAATTGGACAGCCATGACGGCGCCTGCGACAGAAGGACGGCCGACGCCGTGCCGATCAGCGTGAGAAGCGGCGGCGTCAGCACGATCAAGCACACCATCTTCATGTCGAACGGCTCGATCTTCTTGCCGAGATATTCCGGTGTGCGGCCGACCATGAGGCCGGCGATGAACACGGTGAGGATGACGAAGGCGATCATGCCGTACAGCCCGCTGCCGACGCCGCCGAAGACGATCTCGCCGATCTGCATGAGGAACATCATCATCATTCCGCCGAGCGGCGTGAAGCTGTCATGCATGGAATTGACCGAGCCGTTGGAGGCGGCGGTCGTGGCGGTTGCCCAGAGTGAGGAGGCGCCAATGCCATGGACGACTTCCTTGCCCTCCATGCTGCCGCCGCCGACCACTCCGGCATACGCCGGTCCAAGCTTCAGCTCGCTCCAGGTCGTCACCGCCAAAGCGAAAACGAACAGCAGCAGCATGACGGCGTACAGCGTGCGGCCCTGCTTGCGATTGTTCACAGCGAGGCCGAAGGAGACGCAGAGCGCGGCCGGCAGCAGCAAGATGGAGAGCAGCTGGAGAAGATTGGAGAACGCCGTCGGGTTCTCCAGCGGATAAGCCGAGTTGGCTCCGAAGAAGCCGCCGCCGTTCGTGCCGAGCTGCTTGATGGCAATCTGGCTGGCCGCGGGGCCGAGCGGGATGATCTGCTGGATGCCGCTCTCAAGCTCCTGCACGATTTTATAGGAAGCGAAGCTCTGCACGACTCCCTGCGAGACGAGCAGCAGGGCGAGGATGATCGACAACGGCAGCAGCACATACAGCGTGACGCGCACGAGGTCGCTCCAGAAGCTGCCGAGGGTCCCTTTATTCCTGCCCATAAAGCCGCGGATCAAGGCGAACAGAACGGCGATGCCCGCGGCGGCCGAGACGAAATTCTGCACGGTCAGCCCGAGCATCTGGGTGAGGTAGGACAAGGCCGATTCCCCGGAATAGGCCTGCCAGTTGGTATTGGTAACGAAGCTCGCCGCCGTGTTGAATGCGAGCGGCCAACTCATCGCGCCGATGCGCTCGGGGTTAAAGGGCAGCCCTCCTTGGGCAAGCTCCAGCGCCCAGACCGCGATAAGTCCGATCCCGCTGAACAGCAGCACCGAGAGAGCGTACCGCTTGGCGGTCATCTCTTCTTCCCGCTTTACCCCCATGGCGCGGTAGATGATGTTCTCCACGGGAGACAGAATGCCCGTCAGCAGCACCCGCTCCCCCGCCATTACCTTGTAGAGGTAACGGCCGAGCGGGATGGACAGTCCGATCAGGAGAAGCAGGAAAAATCCGTCCTGCAGCGCGATCCGATTCATAGCCTTTTGACCCTCCAGTTGATTGATATGGCTCCATCATAGATGGGAACGCATAAAGCCGGTGTTAAGAAGCTTGGCCAGGGGATAAAGATTGCGTTAAGACTACCTCGGAATGCTTTCTTAACGGCATAGCACCTGTTTTTAACGCCATCTTTATTCGAAGCATGGGAGAATGGAGGGGAATAATAGCCCGGAGGTGCCGGTTATGATCAAGCTTAAAAGAGAGGCGGCGGAAAACGAAGCGGCAAGCGGCTGCTTCTGGGACGTTCTTCCGGACGCTCTGGACCCGGTCAGCTTGACTTATCGTCGATTCGCCGCGGTCTGGCATGAGGAAGACGGGCAGCGGTATGTGACCGGTTATGCTTTTGGCGACAGCGAAGTCGCCTCTCTGATCCGTGCCGGCGGCTCCCCTCCCCGTCATCAATGCGCCGACCCGCAGGCAATCCGTGAGATTTATCGGAGCATTCGCGCCAAGCAGCAGGAGCAGGATTGGTCCGCCCGGGCGCGGCTTCCCCTTCTGACCGCCTTCAAAGAACCATGGAAAAATATGGAGAACGGCTGGTATGCGCTGCGCTCGCGGCAAGCTTTTCCCATGCACTTGTCCATCGTCCACAAGACCGCTTATTTCCTGTGGCTGGAGCATGCGGCCGTATGCGAGAACGAAGCCGAGCTGGCGGAATGCCTGGCAAGAGCGAAGACGGCCCATCATTTGCGCGAGCTCCTGCCCGCGGCCACCTGCATCACTTAAAGGATGTTCGTGCGGTCACCTGCACCCCTTGAAGGATACTCATGCTGCCACCGGCACCCCTTGAGGGATACTCGCGCGGCAACCTGCACTCCTTGAAGGATATCCTCGCCGCTCAGCCGCCGGGGACGCCTTTTCGAATTGGAATAGTTGGGTTAAGCCATTTTTTATCTGGAACGATTCCCGGGATTCGGTAGACTTAAGGAAATACGATCCTGAAAGGAGCCGCTCCGATGTCTTCCGATTCGCTGATTCGCCGCCTGCTCGCTTCCTCGCCAAAGCCTGCTGCCTTGTTTGAAAAAGGGTCCGCCGGTCTATGGACCGATCCGCATCTGTCGGAACAGATGCTGGCCGCTCATCTGGACCCCTCGACCAACGCCGCCAGCCGCAAGCCGGATACCGTCGACCGATCCGTCTCCTGGATTCATGAATATCTCTGCGCGGCCAATCCGCAGCTGGCCATCCTCGATCTCGGCTGCGGCCCGGGGTTGTACACCGAGCGGCTTGCGCGGCTCGGCCATCCGGTGACGGGCATTGACTTTTCCCGGCGGTCCATCGACTATGCCCGGGCGCAGGCAGACTCAGCCGGCTTGTCCGTCCGCTATCTCCACGAAGATTATCTATCCGGCGATATCGGCGGCCCCTATGATGTTATCCTGATGATTTACTGCGACTTCGGGGTCTTCGACGAAGCCGAGCGCGGGACGATCCTAACCAAAGTGCATGACGCGCTGAAGCCGGGAGGCTGCTTTCTGTTCGACGTTTTCCAGCCTTCCTTCTACCGGAATGCATCGGATTCAACCTCCTGGCACGCGGCAGACCGGGGCTTTTGGCGGAATCGGCCCTATCTCTGCCTGGAATCGTCCATTTGGTATGAAGAGACCCGAACGAACCTGAACTCGTACCTGGTTCTGGATGAAACGGACGGCCTGACGACCTACCGCGTGTGGGACCAGACCTATACGGCGGAAGAGCTCACCGGCCTGCTGCGCCGAGGCGGCTTTTCCGCAGTCGAGCTCTACGCGGACGTCACCGGCCTTCCCATGAGCAAGGATTCCGTTACCCTCTGCTCCGTCGGGCGAAAGCCGCAAGACGGCCCGGCCGCGGCCGGTTCAACCTCCAGTTGAGCGCAGAAGCCGGATTCCCTTCCTGCGATAAGTATGCGCAGCTTCCCGGACCGCTTATACTGGAGACAACGGCGCCGTTACCCATCCCGTTTGCAGAGGAGTTCAATAAGATGATTGCTGCGGATACCATCGGCAAGCGCATCGCCATGCTTCGCAAGGAAAAAAAACTGTCCCAGGAGCAGCTCGCGGAACAGCTCAAAGTCAGCGCTCAGGCCGTATCCAAGTGGGAAACCGGTAGGACGCTGCCGGAAACGGCCACGCTTCCCCTGCTGGCGCGGGTGCTGGGGCATTCCATCGACAGCATTCTGCTGCCGCTGGAGCTTGTCATTCTCTCCGCCGTCTATACGGACGGTCTGGAGAGCCGGGATCTGACGGCTTTTCTGAGTTCGTTTGTGGCCGGAGACCGGCTGCTCTTTCCGGTAAGCGAGGAGACCCTTCCTTTTGATCTGCCGGGCGAACGGGTCAAGGTCTTGCTGGTAAAATACCAATTGCCTTCAGGCTCCTATGCCGCTACCGCATGGCAAGGATCGACGCTCAAGATCGGCCCGGGCGAACACCTGGGGACCGCGCTTCCTGCTGGCGGCGAGCTCGCCATCGTGGATGCCTTCTACGGCAATGAACGGGCGAGCCGAAGCGTCATGTCCAAGCTGCAGCATTACGCCTATTTCCGCTGGGATTCCTATGCGGCGAGCCATGAGCTGTTCCCGAGCCTCATCGACAACGAAGGAGCGGATTATCTGCTGCTCCTCTTCGCGAATGCCGAGGGCATCATGCCGTCAGTTGCCGGGAGGGGGAATGCATCCATTACAATGCGGAGCGGACCAAGCTCTGCCGTGCCGAGCCGCCGGCCTCCTCCTGCATCATCGAGGGAGTCGAACCCCTGGAATTCGGAAAAGGAAAAGATTGCTCCTGGGGCGGCGCCCTCCTCGTTTCCTTTTGCCGCAGCGGAGTGGAGACCACATATGAAGAGTTGATGGGGGTATCGGGGGCATGCTGGCGGATCGCGTTCGCTCCGCGGCGGCTATCTGCTTGGGATTTCCGCCATGGACGCCTGGAGGAGCGGACTGCTCGATGAGAAATGGTACCGGGAGGCAGATGAAGCGGACTTCGTGCGCAGGCTGAGCGTCAATCATTTCGGCATGCGCGCTCTGACGGATGCTCGCCGCTGCGCGGCCGCTTACCTGCGGTTTGCGGCAGGCTGGACCGAGGCGGCAGCGGCCGCCGGCCTCATCGCGGAGATGGCCGCGACATACGAGGACATGCATGCCCGGCTGGCAGCCTTGTTCTCCAGGCTTCCCGGCGATGATGCTCTGAAGGCGGCTGCGGCTCCACCCAAGGGGGTATGGACGGGGGAACAGCGGACGGCGCAGGCCGATGAGCTGGCGGAGGTCGACCGCCTGGAACGGGAGGGCGATCGCCTCGCCCGGGACATTCTAGCTTTGCTTGGATAGCAACGGACCGCCAGGGGGTTTTCTCCTGGCGGTTTTTAACGTTGCTTCCTATTCCCTTTGCGCAAGACAATTCGCTCCACTCCCGAACGTACCCTTATCATTCGATCCCCCTTGTCCGCCGGTTGCTCCGGCATCTTCCTTTTACAAAATCTTATCCGCCGCTTCATCCCCGGATAATCCTTGAATAACGTTTCGCACGTACAATTTTTATTGAAAATCGGCATCATTCTGATCTCGCTGGCCGGCTTCTACCAGTTCGAAGAAAGGCTCACGGCGGCTTCGCTCTTGTGGATCTCGGTCATTGTGATCGGGGTTGCCGGCTTGAACCTAAGCGTGAAAGGGGGACTGAAAGCAGATGGCGAATGAGCGGGAGGAACGGGGACGGAGCATGCTGCTGTCCTTCCAAGTGATCACGGATACACATGTGACCGCGAAGGCGGAGCATGCGTACAATCGCAACCTGGAGCGAGCCCTGCGGGACATCGCCGCCGAGGCGCCGGCAACGGATGGCATCATGCACGCGGGCGATGTGACGAATCACGGCTTCATGCGGGAATACCGGGAGTGGCGGCGCATCTGGAGCCGGTTCAGCGGCAAGCTGCCGGCGCCGCTGGCCGCTGCCGGCAATCACGATGTCGGGTTGGGTATCTGGCGGCTGCGCATGAGCCGCTTCCTACACGGAACCGGCATGGAAGCCGGCTATCACGACCACTGGATCAAGGGCTATCATTTCATCTTCCTCGGCACCGAGAAAGCGCACAAGCTGCACTGCTCGCTGTCCAAGAAGCAGCTTGCCTGGCTGGAGGCGAAGCTCGGCGAGGGAGATTCGCCCGAACAACCGACCTTCCTATTCCTGCACCAGCCGCTTCTCAACACGGTGTCCGGTTCCTATCAGGATCAAGGTTGGTGGGGAGTGCGGCAGGACCGCGAGTTGCGGGACATCCTGGCCCGCCATCCGCAGGCCTTCATCTTCACCGGGCACACCCATTGGGAGCTGGCCGCCCGGAATTGCTGCTTTGACGGCGACGGCGAGCTGCCGCATATGTTCAACGTCGCTTCCGTCGCCTACCTGTGGACGGACGAGGGCAAGTACCTGGAAGGAAGCCAAGGCTTATATGTCGAGGTATATCGCGACCGGGTCGTCGTCCGAGGGCGGGATTTCGCCCGCGGAGCCTGGCTGGAGAAAGCTCGCTTCGAGGTGATCGAGCGGCGGCTGAGCCGAGGTGTCTCGTAATCTATTCCCGATTGAGAAAAAAATGTTTTTTTCGTCTGCAGGCTGCTACTTCTTTTCGCTTCCTCTCGTTATATAGGTGTCTCTACTATATTCTGGGAGGTTCTCATATGAAACGCTGCAAAATGATTGTCAGCGCCCTGCTCGTGGGCACTCTGGTTCTTGGGGGTGCCGGATTCGTTCCGGCAGCTCATGCCGACGGAGCGAATCCGGCCGCGCCGCCGGCGGTCGCGCAGGTGATCCATCCTTTCACCGACTACAGCGGTTACACCTATCTGCTGAGCTCGACGAGATCGCTCACAGACAACAAGAACCAGACCATGGACATCGCGGTCACGACACAGGCCAAGTCGACCGTCGGTCAGATCGGGGCGCGCATTCAGCTGCAGGAATGGACAGGCACGGCTTGGGTTAACATCGGCAGTCAGACGGATTACTACAGCACGAATACGAGCTATTTCCAGAAAACCGTCACCAAAGCCGTCCAAAGCGGACACTATTACCGGGCGAGCGTCTTGCACTATGTCACCCAATCCGGCGTGACCGAACAAGCCCAGGAGTATACCAACTTCCTGATCGCCTCCTAAAGCCCGCTCCGCCCGCAAACGCGACCGCTAGAATGAAAGGCCGCACGCAGATGCATGCATGCCCGGCAAAAAATGCCTTGACCCAAACAACGCAAAAGCGGCGGCTCACCTGAGCACGCCGCTTCTTCTTCCCCTCTGGAGGAATGAACGGCCGGGGAATCCGGTCTTCCCATTACTTCGCTCCCGCTGCCATTTCCATGATGGTTTCCTTGCTGACGGGTCCGACAAGAGCGACATAGAGTCTCCCCTCCAGCCACTCCAGGCTGCTAGAGCCGTCACGAGTAGCGAACAAATACGCCTCGTGGCTGCCGATTCGAATGATTTCCAACTTGCCATCCCGTTCCCGGTAGTCCGAGGACATCATCTCCCCCTCCCGCAGTTGCCGGAACGTGACCGTCACGACTTTACCTTCCGAATTGCTGTACAGAAGAACCGACGTGGTCGTATTTTCGCTAGCATGCTGGGAGTATACCAACACTTGGTCGAGCTTGAAGCCGGCCGGCACTCGCGGGATGAACGGCCGTGGAAAGGGAACCGAGGAAGCCGCTTCCTCCCAAGTGGAAAACTTCTTCTCGGCGTTATCGCTCGGCACATCCGAACCGGGAGTCAGGGTCCCAGAAGGCTGATCCGATGCCGGCGGAGGCTTAATCGAGGAACTGACCGGAGGGGGCTCCTCTTCAGTCCCGAACATGACGTGAGTCACCCCTTCCTGAAAGGTAACCAGGGTGCGAAACAAGGGCTGGAACGCTCCCGACACGGCCGGGGAGCCGAAGATGAGCGCGCCGAGGATGAAGGAAGCCGCGATATAAGGCAGCACCCGCAGCCGCTCCCGCTTTCTGCGCCGGCGGTTCAGCCGGGCCTCCACCCGCTTCCAGGAAGCCTCCGCATCCGGAAGCCATTCATGATCACGCGCCGCTTCCGCGAACGCCGCATCGAACTCCTTGTCAAATGGATCTTTGTTCATCGCTATCCCCCCATTCGTTGCGGAATTTTTTCTTGACCGCTTCCCGCGCCCGGTAGAGCTTGTATTTGACCGTTTCCTCTGTGGTCTCAAGCTCCGCGGCCATCTCCTTGTAGCTCATATCCCTCTTCCAGCGCAGCTCGATGAGCACCTGATACTCCGGCTTGAGCTCGGACAGGCACTCCTCCAGCTTCTCGGCCATTGCCTTCAGCTCAACCTGCTGCTCGGTCGATTGCCTTTTTGTCGCATACGCTTCGCTGTTACTTATATAAACACTCTCCGAATCGACTTCGTTGCGGCGATTTTTCATTTTGCGCAAATAATTATAAGTCATGTTCTTCACCACCACGCGGGTCCAGGCCCAGAGCCGGCCCTCGTCCTCCATCCGGGGAAGATGACCCACCACCTTCAGGAACGCGTCCTGAAGCACATCCTCGGCGATCGCGTGATCGTTCACCATATAAACAACCGTACGGTAAAAGGTCCGGTAAAATTCCTGGTAAATTTCCTTCTGACTTGCTGCGGATAACGCGTCGAAATTCGTATGGATCAAGAGCTTTAGCTTGCTGTCCATCTGCCGAAAGAAGCCTCCCTCTGGGAAACCGATCACTGGGGATACACAATTAGCCAGCCCCTCTAGCATTATAGCAAAAAAACACCCCCCCGAACGGGCAATGTCATTAAGTTAAGCTCAAAGAAGAGGCAGGGAATAAAAATGGAATCCGAAACGGCATGGGAAAAGCCCTGTGCCGTTTGTTTTTTTGTGCAAGCAAGGAAAA
>Ga0255334_1000521_pt1 | contig 28961 bp, 26 predicted proteins | sample EtOH5_35cm_T3_12_FD_202080 | JGI IMG/M metagenome (GOLD analysis project Ga0255334, IMG submission 202080) | Sandy soil microbial communities from University of British Columbia, Vancouver, Canada - EtOH5_35cm_T3_129 | ecosystem: Engineered > Artificial ecosystem > Sand microcosm > Unclassified ... | reverse complement strand
ATGTCACCATCCCGCACAAGCAGGCGGCCTACGACCTCTGCGACGAGAGGGAGCCGACGGCGGAGCGTGCAGGTGCGGTGAACACCATGGTCTTCCGCGAGGGGCGCATCATCGGCAGCAACACCGATGGCTGGGGGTTTTGCGAATCCCTGCGCGAACAGGCAGCGGGCTGGCGGGCGGACGCTGGGCCGGCCGTGCTGCTGGGCGCCGGCGGGGCCGCCCGCGCCATCGCCGCCCGCCTGCTGGATGAAGGCTGTCCGCGCCTCATCCTGGTCAATCGCAGCCGGGAGCGGGCCGAGGCCTTGGCCTGTGCCCTCGGTGGCGCCGTCGAGGTCGCGACCGCCCTCGACCTGACCCCCGCGGCGCTGTTGGTGAATACCACCAGCCTCGGCATGCAGGGCCAACCGCCGCTGGAGATCGACCTCTCGCCCCTGCCCGCCGGCGCCGTGGTGGCCGATATCGTCTATGTGCCGCTGGAAACCTCGCTGCTGGCCGCGGCAAGGGCTCGCGGGCTGCGCGGCGTCGATGGGCTCGGCATGCTGCTGCACCAGGCCCGTCCCGGCTTCCATGCCTGGTTCGGCACCGACCCGCAAGTCGATGCCGAACTGCGCCTGATCGTCGCGGCCGACATTCCCTCCCGGTGAAAACGCCATGAAAATCTGGGGCCTCACCGGCAGCATCGGCATGGGCAAGACCACGACCGCCAAGGTGTTCCGTCGCCTGGGCGTGCCGGTCTTCGACGCGGACGCCGCGGTTCATGCGCTGCAGTCCCGCGGCGGCGCCGCGGTACGCCCCATCGCCGCCGCCTTCCCCGGCACGGTGCGCGACGGTGCGGTGGTGCGGGAGGCGCTGCGCGCCGTGGTCCTGGCCGACCCCGCCGCCCTGAAGCAGCTGGAAGCCATCGTCCACCCGCTGGTCCGCACCGCCGAACGGAATTTCCTGCGCGCCTGCCGCCGGCGCGGGGAACCCGTGGTGGTGCTGGACGTTCCCCTGCTGTTCGAAACCCGGACCGCAAAGCAGCGGCGGTATCTGGACGCCATATTGGTCGTTTCCGCCCCGCCCGGCGTGCAGCGTGCACGGGTGCTGCGTCGTCGCGGCATGACGCCGACGCGGTTCCGGGCCATTCTGGCGCGACAGATGCCCGATTCTCAGAAGCGCCGCCTGGCCGACCATGTCATCCCGACCGGACTGTCGCGGCACCATACCCAGGCGGTGATCCGCCGATTGGTCCGCTGCCATGCGTGAGATTGTCCTGGATACCGAAACCACTGGCCTCGACCCGCTGCTCGGTGACCGGGTGATCGAGATCGCGGCCATCGAACTGGAAAACCTGCTGCCCACCGGGCGCACCTTCCACTGCCTGCTGGACCCCGAGCGCGACATCCCGGCCGAAGCGACCAAGGTGCACGGCTTCACCCGCGACGACCTGCGCGGCAAGCCGCTGTTCTTCAAAATCGTCGCCGAGATGATGGATTTTTTGGGCGATGCCCCGGTCATCGCCCACAATGCGCCCTTCGATTTCGGCTTCCTGGACGCGGAGCTGAAACGCGCCGGCCAGAAACCGCTGGACCGGTCGCGGATGGTCGATACCTACGCTATCGCCCGCGAACGCTACCCGGCCGCCCCCAACAGCCTGGATGCGCTGTGCCGGCGCTTCGAGATCGACCTGTCCGAGCGCACAACCCACAATGCGCTGCTGGACGTGCGGCTGCTGGCGCGGGTCTATCTGGAACTGCGCGGCGGGCGGCAGCCCGGGCTGACGCTCGCGGCCCATGCGACGCGGGACGAGGAGGCGCCGATCGCCGTCATCGCGGGGCTGACCCGGCCACGCATGCCTCGGCCGATCATCCTGAATGCCGCGACGCTGGCCGCCCATGCGGATTTTGTCGCCAAGCTGAAGGACCCGCTTTGGCAACAGCCCCCCTTTGCGGCGGAAACCCTGGACGGCTAGACCAGCCGGGAAACCGGGAGAGATGATCATGTCGGACGGACGGCTCGTGATCGGCAATCGGCGCTATTCCTCCTGGTCGCTGCGGGGCTGGATGGCGGTGCGGCTGGCCGGGCTGGATGTGACGGTCGAAACCATGCCCATGACCCGCGCGGCGGGGGGCGGCGCCACCCCGGCCATTCAGGCGGTCGCCCCCGCCGGGCTGGTACCGTTTCTCGAACATCAGGGCGCGCTGGTCTGGGAGAGCCTGGCCATCTGCGAATATTGCGCCGAGTTGGCGCCTGCGCTTTGGCCCGCGGATCGTGCCGTCCGCGGCACCTTGCGCAGCATCGCAACCGAGATGCATGGCGGTTTTGCGCCCCTGCGCCAGTCGTTTCCGATGAACCTCGGCGCCCGAGCCAGCCGGGCGGTGCGGGATGCCCGATTGTCGACCGCGGCCGCAGCGGACCTCGCGCGGATCGCCGCGCTCTGGGCGCAGGCCGTCGCGCTGACCGGTGGCCCATTTCTCAACGGAGCCGCGCCGGGGGCCGCGGATGCCATGTACGCTCCGGTGGTGTACCGCATCGAGCGCTGGGGGCTGGCGGTCCCAGCCGCCGCCGAAGCCTATGTGCAGGCCATGGTCGCCCATCCGGCCATGGAGGAATGGCAGGCCGCTGCGGAGGCTGAACCCGCGGCCTGGATACTGGCCCCCTACGAGGCGATGATATCCGACGACCAACTGCGATGAGCACTGCCACGCTTCTCGATCACGTCGGTATCTGCGCGACCGATCCGCGGCCCCTCTGGGCGGCCTATGAGCGCCTGGGCTTCACCCTCACCCCCGTCGCGCAGCAATCCGGCGGATCGCCGCCGACGCTACTCGGCACCGGCAACCGCTGCGCCATGCTGCGGCGTGGCTACCTCGAATTCCTGGGAATCCTCGACCCGAGCCTGTTCGACAACGGCTTGTCGCGCTTCCTCGATCGCTACCAGGGCCAGCACATCGTCGCCTTCGCGATGGCCGATGCCGAGGCGAATCTGGCCCGGCTGCGCGCCGCCGGCCTCGACATCCCAGGCATCGCCTGGCTGGAACGGCCCGTCGAGGCGCCCGACGGCCCGCGCGCCCGCTTTGCCCGCCTGCCCTTTCCCGACGCCCCCGAGGGTCGATTGCAGCTGATCCAGCATCTGACGCCGGAGCTGCTTGGGCAGGAGCCTTGGCTCGACCATGCCAACCACGCGGTGGCGCTGGAGGAGAGCCTCCTCATCGCCGCCACCCCGGCGGAAAGCGCTGCGCGGCTCTCGCGGCTCTGCGGCCTTCTGCTGCTGCCTGATCCGGCGGGCGGCTTCGCAGTGCCGCTGCCGGAGGGCGGGCGCCTGCGAATCCTGCCGCCCGAGGCGCTGGACGCCGTGCTGCCTGGCGTGGTGGCGCCGACCTTGCCCTGGCTTGCCGGCGTGACGGTACGGACCGATGACGGCAATGCGTCCGCAAGCGCGCTTCCGGTGAGGCCGGTGCCGGGCGGGCTGATGGTGGAACCTGGCCTCGCCGGTGGTACGGCCCTGGTTTTCGCCGCGTGACAGCGGCGGCGGTCGGGGCCTCGCTGCGCAGCTACTACCGGCCTGGGCGGGCCGCAGCGCTGGACGGATTTTATGCCCGCTTCCTGCGACCCGGAGATATCGGCTTCGATGTTGGCGCCCATGTCGGGGATCGCACCGCCTGTTTCCGCCGGCTGCACGCCCGGGCGGTCGCGGTGGAGCCGCAACCCGACCTCGCCCGTGCGCTGCGGCTGCTGTTCCACCGCGACCCCGGTGTCGCGCTGGTGGCGGCCCTGGTCGGCGCGACGCCCGGCACCGCCACCTTGCGGCTGAACACGCGTAACCCGACCGTGGCCTCGGCCTCCGACGCCTTCATCGCCGCGGCCCAGGGGGCGCGGGGATGGGAAGGCCAATCCTGGGACCGGAGCATCGCGCTGCCCGTGACCACGCTCGATGCCCTTTCGGCGGAACACGGCGCCCCCGCCTTCATCAAAATCGACGTCGAGGGCTATGAGGCCAAGGCGCTGGCCGGGCTTTCGCGCGCGGTCCCGGCGCTGTCCTTTGAATTCACCACCATCCAGCGTGGCGTGGCCGCGGACTGCCTCGAGCACCTGGCCGGTCTCGGGCGCTATCGTTTCAATGCCTGCCTGGGCGAGGACTACCGCTTCGCCCTGTCGGCGCCGGTGGAGGCTGCGGCGATGGCGGCCTGGATCAAGGCGCTGCCGCATGATGCCAATTCCGGCGATGCCTATGCGGCGCTGGACCCGCATGCGCTGGTGCCGTGAGCCTCGAAACCCTCCTGCGGCATCTCGCCTTCGGCGCCGCGCTCGCCCTGCTCTCAGCGCTGGTGGTGGCGCTGATGATCCGTTTCCCGATCATGGACCCGCCGGCGGCACGCAAGGCGCACAAGGTGCCGACCCCCCGCGGCGGCGGGGTCGGCATCGTGGTCGCCTTCATGTGCGGCATCGCCGCGCTGTATCTGTCGGCGCAATTCGCCCGGATCGAGCAGATACCTTTCCTCGGCGTCATCGCCGCGGCGCTGGCCATCGCGGTCGTGTCATTTATCGACGATGTGAAGGATTTGCGATTTCTTACCAAGCTTGGCGCGCAGACTGCGGCGGCGCTGGTCGCCATTGGTTCGGGCCTGATCGTCGATCGGATCTCGATCCCATGGGTGGGGGAATTCGGGCTCGGCTACTGGGGTGCGGCGGCCACGGTGTTCTGGATCGTGGGCTGCACAAATGCGGTGAACTTCATGGATGGGCTGGACGGGCTGGTTGGCGGCACCTGCCTGATCGTCTGTGCCGTGCTCGCCATCGTCGCCGCCGGGCAGGGCGGCTGGTTCGTCTATGCCGCGGCCTTGCTGCTGGGGTCGGGAATCCTGGGATTTCTACCTTTCAACCTGCATCCCGCGCGCATCTTCATGGGCGATGTCGGCAGCCAGTTCCTGGGCTTCGTGCTGGCCGTGCTGGCGGTCGCCGCCGCGCGGTTCGACGCGGCGCAGCTTTCCTTCCTGATTGCGCCCCTGCTGATGTTCGGCCTGCTGGCGGATGCCGCCTTTACCCTTGTCCGACGGGCCTTGAAGGGGGCTTCGATCGCCGCGCCCCACCGCGGCCACCTCTACCAGACGGCACAGCTGAGCGGCATGCCGGTACGCGCTGTCGCGGCGATCCACTGGGGCTTCGCCCTGTTCCACGGGGGTCTGGTCTGGCTCTTCCTGGCCTTGCCGGGTACAATCAAACCTCTGGTCGTGCTGCCCGCGATCGCGGTGCAGATCGCCTGGGCATTCCATGTCGTCGCGCGGATGCATCGCGCGGGTCTGGACTGGCGCGACTGAGTCGGCTCACGTTTGCGTGATCGGTAGGAACCCTAAAGGTCAGCGTGACATTGAGGAGGTGTGACCCTGCCCGAACTCCCCCCGCCACGAGATGTCGCTCGGAACGGCGCGCTTTTTCTTGATTTTGACGGGACTCTGGTCGACATCGCGCCGACCCCCGAGGCTGTCCAGGTCCCTGATGACCTGCCAGCCATATTGCAGCGCGTCTCCGCCCGGCTCGATGGTGCCCTCGCGATTCTCACCGGACGCCCGCTGGCGGTCGTCGATGCCTTCCTCGCCCCGGCCCGCTTTGCCGCCGGCACTGAGCATGGCGCCTTCCTCCGCTTTTCGCCCGATGCATCGCCCATTTCCGTGGCGGGGATGGAGGTGCCGCAAGCCTGGCGTGATGAGGCCGATGCTCTACAGGACCGCTTCCCCCAAGCACTGATCGAGCACAAGCAGGCCGGCTTCGCCGTGCATTTCCGGAGCAGCCCCGCGGCCGGCCCGGCGATCGCCGAGGCGCTGTCCGCATTGACCGACACCGACCCGCGCTTCGCCCTGTTGCCGGCGCGCATGGCCTGGGAAGTGAAGCCGCGTGGCGCCGACAAGGGCACCGCGCTGGCCGCCCTGATGCAGACCGCTCCCTTCAAGGGGCGCCAGCCCGTGATGATCGGCGACGATGTCACCGATGAGGACGCCATGGCGGTCGCCCGGGATGTCGGTGGCTTTGGCCTCCGCCTGCAGGACGTGTTTGGCGACCCCGCCGGGCTGCACGGCTGGCTGCGCGCCATCGCCGATCTGGAGAACGATCTGAGGCAGGGTGATGCGACGACTGTCTAACCCAAGCCTTGCCTGCTGGCCTCCGCAACGCGTTCTATCGCTTCGGGAGGATATGTCTTGGCGCGCCTGGTGATCGTTTCCAATCGCGTCCCGGCGCCACGCCCCGGCAAGCAGGAGGTGGCGGGCGGCCTCGCCGTCGCCTTGAAGGAGGCACTGACCGGCCGACCGGCGCTATGGTTCGGCTGGTCGGGCCACGTCAGCCCCGTCGCCGCCGAGCCCATGATCAGCAAGCACGGCGACACCACCTTCGCGACGCTGGACCTCACCGAACGGGAACACCGGCTCTACTACGCAGGTTTCTCCAATGCGACCCTGTGGCCCCTGCTGCACTACCGCGTGGGTCTCACCGAGTTCCGGCGGGAGGAGCTGGAAGGCTATCGCGCGGTCAACGAGAAATTCGCGCAGACGCTGCTCCCGCTGCTGCGGCCCGACGATCTGATCTGGGTGCATGACTTCCACCTCATTCCGCTCGGCGCGGCGCTGCGGGCGCTCGGCGCGACGCAGCGGATCGGCTTCTTTCTGCACGTGCCTTTCCCCCCCGCGGCGCTGTTCGACGCCTTGCCGCAGGGCAATGGGCTGCTGGCCGACCTCGGCGCCTATGATCTGGTGGGGGTGCAGACCGAAAGCGATGCCATCAACCTGCGCGATTCGATGCGGGATGGGGAGAAGGTGGCGGTGTTCCCGATCAGCATGGATGCGACCGCCTTTGCCGAGGGCGCGGCGCGGTCGGTGCGCCGCAAGGATGCAGCCCGCCTGGCCGCCAGCCTTGGGGGCAGGGCGCTGATCCTTGGCGTGGACCGGCTCGATTATTCCAAAGGGCTGCCGCAGCGGTTCAAGGGCTACGCCGCGCTGCTGAAGCGCTTCCCGCAGCATCGCAACCACGTGACCTTCCTGCAGGTGGCGCCGATCAGCCGGGGCGATGTCGCGCAGTACCGCGCCCTGAAGCGAGAACTGGACGAGCTCGCAGGCCGCATCAACGGCGAGCATGGCGACATCGACTGGAACCCGATCCGCTGGATCACCCGCGGCGTGCCGCGCCCTTTGCTGGCCGGATTTCATCGGCTGGCGCGGGTCGGCCTGGTGACGCCGCTACGCGACGGGATGAACCTCGTTGCCAAGGAATTCATTGCCGCCCAGAATCCGCATGATCCGGGCGTGTTGGTTCTGTCGCGCTTCGCTGGTGCCGCGGCAGAGCTCAAGGGCGCCATCCTGGTTAATCCGCATGACCCCGAGGAAATCGCCGAGGGCCTGCATGAAGCGCTGACCATGGAGACCGCCGAAGCACGAATGCGCTGGGCGACCGATATGGAAACCATCCGCGAAAACTCCGCGGCAAGATGGTCGGCGACCTTCATTGATGCCCTGACCGGCCCTCAACCCGCGTTGAGGAACTGCAACGCCGCCAAACGCGCGTAGAGCCCGCCTTCCTGCACCAGCGCCTCATGCGTGCCCGTCGCAACGATCCGCCCTGCCTCCATCACCACGATCCGGTCCGCACGCCGTACCGTCGCCAGGCGATGCGCGACCACCAGTGTGGTGCGCCCTTGCGCGAGGCGATACAGCGCGCGTTGCACCGCCTGCTCCGATTCAGCGTCCAGCGCGCTGGTCGCCTCATCCAACAACAGGATCGGCGGATCGCGCAGAATGGCGCGGGCGATGGCGATACGCTGCCGCTGACCGCCCGAGAGCATTACCCCCCGGGCCCCGAGAAACGTGTCGAATCCCTGCGGCAAGGCCTCGATGAAGCCCTTGGCGGCGGCGGCCTCGGCGGCCGCCTGCACCTGCGGCATCGTCGCATCGGGGCGGCCGTAGCGGATGTTTTCCGCGGCCGTCGTGCTGAAGATCACCGGATCCTGCGGCACCAGCCCAAGCCGGGCGCGCAGAGCGGCCGGATCGACCCGCGCAACATCGACGCCATCCACCAGCACCCGCCCGGAAGACGGATCGTAGAACCGAAGCAGCAGTTGCAGCACCGTGGTTTTCCCGGCCCCGGAAGGGCCGACCAGAGCCACGGTCTCGCCACGGGAAACCGCCAGTGAAAACCGGTCCAGCGCCGGTTGCCCGGGACGGGTGGGGTAGTGGAAGGTCACGTCCTGCAGCGCGAAACGGCCCTGCGGCGGCTGCGGCATCGATGCGGGCGCAGCGGGGGCAGCGATGCCCGGGACCTCGGCCAGAAGTTCGAGCAGACGGTCGGCGGCCGCCGCCGCACGTTGGATCTCCCCCCAAAGCTCGCTGATCGTCGCGCCCGAACTGGCCATCAGCACCGCATAGAAGACGAAGGCCGATAGCTCGCCGGCGGTCATGCGCCCGGCGATCACATCCTGCCCCCCAACCCAGAGGCTGAAGGTGATGGCGCCGAAGCCGAGCAGGATAACCACCAGGATCAACCCGGCGCGGGAGACGATGCGGCGCAGGGCTGCCCGTACCGACCCTTCGATTTCGGCGGAGAAACGCGCCCGCTCCACCGACTCATGCGTGAAGGCCTGCACCGTCCGCAGCCCGTTCAGCGTCTCCTCCGCAGTCGCGGCCAGATCCGCCACCCGTTCCTGCGCAGCCTTGGACAGGCGGCGCTCTCGGCGTCCGAACAAAACCAGCGGCACCATCACCATGGGCACCACAATGACGATCAGCCCGGCAAGCTTGGGGCTGGTCACGATCAGCAGCACGAGAGCGCCGACCGCGGTGATCGTCGTCCGCAGCCCCATCGAGATGGCCGAGCCGATCAGTGCCTGCAGCAATGCGATATCGGCCGTGAGCCGGGACAGGATGTCGCCGGTGCGCGCGGTCTCGAAATACGTCGGCGACAAGGTGATGACATGGTTGAAGACCCCGCGACGCAGATCGGCCGCAACCCTCTCCCCAAGCCAGGACACGAGGTAGTAGCGGGCGGCCGAGGCGAAGGCCAAGGCCGCCACCACCGCCAGCATGAACAGCGCCGCGCGGTCCAGGTTTACGGCACTCCGGTCGGTGAAGCCCTCGTCGATCAGGCGCTTCAGCCCCTGGCCGACCAGCAGGATCAGCCCGGCCGCCACGAACAGGGCCACCGCCGCGCCGACGGCGCGGCCGGCATAGGGGCGCAAATAGGGAAGCAGGAGACGGAGCGCCGTGATCGGCGCCCGGCGGCGGAGCTGAGACCCCGCCGCCTCGCCGGGCGCCTCGCGTTGCGCCGGTCTGGCGGTCACAACGCCGCGTCCAGCAAGGCGGAGGGCAGCGGCATCGGCCGGGCGGCATAGGTCCAGACCAGCCAGGCCTCGACCGGACGACCGGGAAACGTCTGGCGCAGCAGCGCCCGGTAGGCCGCCATCTGGCGCAGGTACAGCGGCGCGACCTGTTCGGCCGATGCCGGGGGGGGCCGGTTGGTCTTGTAGTCCAGCACGACCACACGATCCTGCGTCACCAGCAGCCGGTCCACCTGGCCCGACAACATCCTTTCCCCGAGCCGGCCCACAATCGGCGCCTCAGCCAGGCTGGCGGGGCCGAACGCTTCGGCAAGCTGCGGGTGATCGAGGATCGCCAGGGCTTCGGTCAGCACCCCGACCTCCATCGCCAACCCCAGCCCCTGCCGCGCGAGCCATGCGGTACCAGCCCCCGCCCGCTCGGCGGCGGGCAGGTCGGGCAGATGCTGCAGCAGCGCATGCACCAGTCGTCCCCGGCGAAAGCGATCACCGCGCGGGTCGGCGCGGCCATGTGGCGCGGCGGCGGGGGTTTCATCCTCCCCAGGCAGGCCGGATGGCGAAAGCGGATCGGCGCGCGCCTCGGGCGCCGCTGGAATCGCGGCCCAGGACGGCAGTTCGGCCGGCCCTTCGCCACGGGCGGGCGCAGCATCCACGCGCGGCACCGCGATCTGCGCCGCCACCAGGCGCCGCAGCGGCAAGCCGCCGGTGTCACTGCCGGGAGGGCCATAAAGGAAGGCTGCTTCCTCGACCCCGGCCAGTTGATCCAGGCCCGCCGCGACCTTGGCATGCCAGGCCGGGGCGGTCTGCCGGTCCCAGCCGCAAACGATCAGCCGATCCTCGGCCCGGGTCAGCGCGACATAAAGCAGACGGTTGTCCTCCTCCGCCCGGGCCTGCGCCTCGGCCTGCACCAGGGCCTCGAAGGCCGGGATTTTTCGCGCTTCGGTGCGGCGGGGGGCGAACAGCGGCAGGGTCAGGCCGTTGTGCTGGGCAAAGACCAGCGTCTCCCGCCCCTGGCCCGGGCCAACATCGGGCAGGAACACGATCGGCGCCTGCAGCCCCTTGGCATTGTGCACCGTCATGATCCGCACGGCATCGGCGCCGCTTTCGGCCTCGCGCTTCACCTCCGCCCCGCCGGCACGCAGCCGGTGCAGAAAGCCCTGGAGATCGGGCGGATGGCGGCGTTCGTCGGCCAGGGCGGCGTTCAACAGCTCATCCAGCGGATCCGCCGCTTCCGGCCCCAGCCGCGCCAGCAGCCGGGCGCGGCCGCCATCCTCGGCCAGCAACCCGGCCAGCAGGCTATGCGGCGTTGCAGTGGCGGCGCGGGCGGCCACGCCCGCCAACCAATCGGCGGCGGCGCCCAAGGGTCCCGAAGACGCCGCGCGATGGCGCATCAGCGCGTTCCAGAGACTGCCGACCCGGCCATGTGCCAGCTCGAAGACCTGGTCCTCGTTCAGCCCGACCAGCGGCGATTTCAGCACCGCCGCCAGCGACAGATCGTCCTCCGGCAGCAGCAGTACGTCACAGAGCGCCAGCAGGTCGACGACGGCGATCTGTTCGGTCAGGGCCAGGCGGTCGACGCCGCCGACCGGCACGCCACGCGCCTTCAAGGCGGCGGTCAGCGCGGAAAGGAAGGGCTTGTACCGCTTCTGCACCAGTACCAGCACATCCCCCGCGCGGATGCGGCGATCACGAGCGGCCAGGCATTCCGAAGCGATCATGCCGGCGATGCGGGCAGCGATCGCCTCGGCGCATTCAGCCGCGGCATCGGGGGCGGCAACGGGGGTGTCGGGGACGATCCAGGGCTCGGCCTCCGCCACCGGCTGGCGACGGAACAGCGGCCAGAGTTCCACCTCCCCCGCCTGCCCGGCCCGGTCGGCGACATGGCGCAGGCTGTGGTGGGGGGCCACCACGCCCTCGGCCGCCGGAGCCTGGGCGAAAACGGCGTCGACCAGCGCCAGCACCGGCGCGGTGGAGCGAAAGGAAACATTCAGCGGCACGGTGGCGAAGCGCTGCCCGGCCGCCGTCACATCCCGTTCGAACCGTCGGCGTTCGCGTTCGAAACCGGCCGGATCGGCGCCCTGGAAGGCGTAGATCGACTGTTTCGGATCGCCGACCGCAAAAACGGTCCTGGTCTGTTCGCGACGGCCCTCGCCGGAGAAGAACTCGCCCGCCAAGGCGCCGGCAATGGCCCATTGGGCGCGGTTGGTGTCCTGGGATTCATCCAGCAGCAGGTGATCCAGCCCGCCATCCAGGCGAAACAGCACCCAGGCGCTGCCCGGGTCGCGCAGCAACTGCTCGGCGCTGGCGATCAGGTCGTCGTAGTCCAACAGGCCCGCCCGGCCCTTCTGGGCGCGATAGGCGTCCCGGATCGGCATCGCGAGGGCCGCAAAGGCCATGGACGCCGCGCGCAGCCCATGCCCGGCGCATTCCGCCTCGAGCGCGACCAGGCGCTGGGCCTCGGCCTGCATCGCTTCCAGCACCTCCGGGTGATTGGCGCCGAGGCCACCCTTGGTGGCGAGGTTCCTGTCGGCCTTGGCCAGGACCTTCTGGGTCAGGAACACATCCCGCCAGTCCTCGTAGCGCGCACGCCGTTGCGCCTCGGGCAGCTTCAGCCAGGCAAGCATGGCGGCGCCGCGTGTCGCATCGGAGCCGTCGGGCCTGGACTGTGCCTTGATCTGCGCGATGCGCAGCAGGGTCCCGGGCGGGGTACAGGCGCGGCAGCGGGCAGCTTCCTCATTCGCCTGGGGGTCGACGCCAATCCATTCGGCCAGCGCTCGGTCCAGCGTCGCCGCGGCGACCGCATCGGCCGGCAAGGCATCACGGCGGGCCAATGCGCGGCGAAGCGCTGCCTCCAGGCCACCACCATCCGTCTCGCCGGCGAGAAAGGCCAGCGCCTCGACCGGGCCGTCCGCTCCGGCCAGCGCCTGTTCGCGTGCGGCCGCCGTCAGGGCGTTCTGCTCGACGGTTTCGGCAACACGGAAACGAGGCGGTAACTGCGCCTCGATCGGGAAGCCGCGCAGCAGGCCCTGGGCAAAGGCGTGGATGGTGCTGATCCGCATGCCGCCCGGCAGGTCGAGCACCGTGGCGAAGAGGCCTCGGGCCCGCACGACCGTCTCGGCATCGGGCACCGCCCCGGTCAGATCGGTCAGGGCGGCCACGAGGCTGGCGTCATCCGCCACCGCCCATTCGCCGAGGCGGCGATTGAGCCGGTTGGCCATCTCCGCCGCCGCGGCCTTGGTGAAGGTCAGGCAGAGCAGCCGCGCCGGCTCCTGCCCCGGCACCAGCAGCAGGCGCAGCACGCGGTCGGTCAGCACCTTGGTCTTGCCGGAGCCTGCCGAGGCATCCACCCAGGCCGATACCTGCGGGTCGGAGGCCTGCCGCTGCGACGCGGCGGCGACCCGAGCGGCGCCGCTCACGCTTCGTCCTCCCCTTCGCCCCATTCAGCCTCACGCGACAGGTGCTGGTACTCGTCGCCTGGCATCGACCGCCTCGGATGCGGTCGCGCCAGGAAGGCGGTGCGCTCGCGGAGAAAACGCCCGGCCAGGGCGCGTGTCTCGTCCAGCGCACGCGCCGCCATGGCCTCGATCGTCGCGACGGTCGCGGCCGGCACGCGCAATTCGCCAGGCTCGGCGCCGCCGGACAGGCGGCGATACTCCAGCCGCGTAACCAGCCCGGGTGGCAGGCCAGGCAGAGCATTGGCACCGATCATGGCGGCCTCCAGCGGCAGCTGCGGCTTATGGCCATCGGCCACCGCCTTGTTGCCCGGAATCGCGCCGGTCTTGAAATCCAGCACAGCCAGACCGCCCCCGGGCAAAACATCCACCCGATCCGCCCGCCCCGTCAGCGTGACCGGCGGTGAGAAGCCAAGCGCCAGCCGACCGGAAAGTTCCGGTAGGCGGTGCGCGGGCGGGGCGGCGTCCTCGACCGCCACCACCCAGTCGCCGATCCGCGCCAGCCGCGCTCGCCAGAAGGCCAGCAGCGACGGCCGCGCGGCATGTGGCGCCAGGGCACGCGCCGCAGATTCGTCAAAAATCGCACGCGCAGCATCGGGGCCGGGCCAAGGACGCCCCTCCAGCCGCCGCGCCCAGTCGGCCATGGCGGCATGGACGGCAATGCCGAAATCCTGGGCGTCGAGGTCGGCGTCCAGATCCTCCAACTTGCGCAGCCGCAGGATGCGCTTGGCGTAGAATGCATAGGGATCGGCGATCAAGGCCTCGACCTCGGTCACCGAGAGCGTGTCGGGTCGCGACCAGACAGGCGGGTTGGGCGCAGGACGCGGATAGGCCGGCGGCGACGGCCGGCGATCCAGCGCCTCGGCCCAGTCCGTGGCCTGGTGCTCCGGCAAGGGCTGCCCCTGCCCGCCCAAAAAAATCGCGAGGCGCGTCAGCCAGCGCGCGGGCTGGGTCGGCGCGCCCCCGCGTTTCTGCGCGCGGGACAGCACCACCTCGGTGCAGGAGGCGGCCAGAAGCAAGAAATCGGCCGCCTGTCGTCCGATCCTCGCCTCGACCTCCGGCAGGCCGAAATCCCGGCGCATCGGGCGGGACAACCAGGGGCCGGGATCGGTGCCGGTGGGCCAGAGCCCTTCCTCCAGCGCCCCCAGTACCACGCGGTCGAAGCGTTGCAGGCGCGATTCTAGCAGACCGAGTATGGCGACACGGGGATGCGCCCCGCGGCCGCGGGTGGCGCGGATGGCGGGGGCCAAGGGCCCCTCCAGTGCCGCATCGAAAAGGCTGGGCCAGGCCGAGGGTGCGATCGGCGGCAGCGCCGCCATGGCCGGTTCCAATGCGGCGAGATGCAGCGCCAGGGGTTCGCCTTCCTCCCCGGCATACAGGCGCTGGCCGCCCTCGCGGTCATCGGTCGCCGCCAGCGCCTCGGCGGTGGCCATCTGTGCGGCCAGGAGGTCGGCCGGTTCCCGCTCCGGACCATGCGGCAACCGGTCGAAGCCGGTGAAGCAGCGGTCGAGCGCGTCCAGCAGCGGCGCGACCCTGGCCCAGCGTTCGATCCGCGCCTCCCCCGCCAGTTCCGCCAGCGCCGCCGCGCGCAACCCGCCCAGCCCCGACCCCGGCCGCGCGCCGCGCAGCACCGAGATTTCCAGCGCCCGCACCGCCCCGATCCAGTCCAGCCGTGCCATCCCCCCCGCCGCCAGCGGATGCTTGAGACAGGAGAGCAGCGGCACCGGCGCAAAATCCTCGGCGACCGCGTGGGCGATCAGGCGCAGGAAGGCGCCGCCCTCGGTCTCGGCCAAAGGTTGGCCGGCGCTGTCGTCCGCCACCACGCCGAAGCGCAGCAGTTCCGCCGATACCCGCCGCGCGAGGTCGCGGTCGGCGGTCACCAGCGCCGCGGTGGCGCCAGGGGTCTCCAGCGTCTGGCGCAGGGCGAGCGCGACCGCGACCGCCTCGGCCTGGGCATCGGGTGCGGTCATGGTGGACAGGCCCTTCAGCGCCGGCCCCCAATCGGTCCGGTCGCGCCAGTCCGGCAGCGCAAGCCCTGCGGCCGGGCGAAGCACCAGGCCGAGCAACCGCGCACGATCCGCGGGCGCGGTTGCCACCACCACCGGCCATGGCCGCAGATCCCCGGCGGTGGCGCCCAGCGCGGTCAGCAATCGCGCCTGACCCGACAGCGGATGCGTCGGCGCGGCATGGATCGCCTCGTCCAGGCCGGGCGCCGGCTCCGGCGCGCCATGCAGCACGACCTCGCCGCGCGGCAGCCGAGCGACGATGGCCAGGAAGGCGACGGCGGCGGGGATGGTGCCGCCGGCGCCGATCCCGGCGGCGATCACCGGGTCGCGCGGCGGGTTGGCGGTCCAGGCCTCGGTCTGTACGCGCAAAGCAGCGACGCGACGGGCGCCGATGTCCATCAAGCCCTGGCCCGCCAGCCACGCCTGCCAATCGGCCAGCACCGCCTCAAGGAAGCGGAGCGTGACCTGCCAGTGGGTGGCGAAGTTCTCGGGCACCAGTGTCGCCAGCCGGGCGGGATCGACCCCTTCCAGCGCGATCTCATCCAGCAGCCGGGCGAGTTCGGCGGCCATGGCCCAGGCCTGCGGCGGCGTCCCCGGCCCGCCGAGGCGTGCCGGCAGCCGCAGCACGCAGGCGGCGAGCACCGCCAGCCGCCGCGCCGGATCCACCGCAGGTGGCAGCGCCAGCAGCCCGGGCAGGGCCAGATCCTCAGCGTCCTCGACCGACAGCCCTGCCAGGGCGCGCATGCGCGGCAACAGCATCGCCGGCGCATCCGGCCCGGCCGCCTGCAGGAACGCCGCATGCAGGGCACGAGCGGCGCGGCGGGTGGGCAGCAGGATGGTGGCCCGGGCCAGCGCCAGAGGGTCGGACCCGACCTCCTGCAACACGCCCGCCGCGAGGCTGCCGAGGAAATCGGCATGGGCCGGAATGCTGGCCAGGCGGATCAGAACAGACGCCTCGGCAAGCCATCGGCGAGGAGCTGGCCGGCGCGAGCCAGGTCGGCGGGGGTGGAAAGGTGAAACCACGCACCATCATGCACGATGGCGAAGCAGCGCCCCGCCTCGATCGCTGCATCATAGATCAGATTCAGGCTGAAGGCCCCGGCCGGCGCGCCGTCGAAGGCCGCGGGGGCCAGGATCTGGACGCCGCCGAACAGGTAGGGCGCGATCTCCCGCTCCTTCGGCCGCCTGGGATGGCCAAGCGGGTCCAAGAAGAAGTCGCCGCGCCCGACCTCGCCTTCCACCGCGGCGGCGCGGATCAGCAGCAGCAGCACATCCATGGCGTCGGGGTCGAAGGCCCGGGCCAGCCGCGACAGCACGGGCTGCGGCCCGTCGAGCCAGAAGGCGTCGCCATTTACCACGGCAAAGGGATCGGGGCCGAGCAGCGGCAAGGCGGCCCGCACCCCGCCGCCGGTCTCGAGCAGATGCTCCTCCCGCAGCACGGTGACCTCCGGGCGGGTCCGGGCGGCGCAGGCGGCGATGATCTGGTCGGCCTGCCAATGCGCATTCACCACCGCCTGGCCAATCCCGGCATCGGCGACGCGATCCAGCGCGTGATCCAGCAGGGACCGCCCGGCCAGCGGCAGCAGCGGCTTGGGCAAGGAATCGGTCAGTGGCCGCATCCGGATGCCGAGGCCCGCGGCCAGGACCATGGCGTGGGACAAGGTGATGCCGGGCGGAGCCTCGGGCGTCAGCGAAAAGGTCAAAGGGCACGGTCCTCGATCGGGTCGGCGGTGGCAGTGTCCCGCATCCGCGACGCCATGTCGCGCGGGTTGCAGCGCAGGTGGCGTGGTACTTCCGCATCCAGGAAGGCGGCGAGCGGGGCGCAGGCGGGATGGGTGAGGGCGCGATCCAGCAAGGCCCAGCAGCGCGGGCCATGGATCAGATAGCCAGACTTGCCGTCCCGCAACGCCAGCCGCACCCAGAGCGCGGCGACACGCAGATGCCGCTGGGCCGCCTGTGCGGCCATGGCGGCGACGAAGCCGGCCGGGTCCAGCCCCGGCCGCAGCGCCAGATACTGCGCGATCGCCGCATCCCGCACCGTCGGCGCGACATCACGGCGGGCATCCTCGACCAGGCTCACGAGATCATAGCCGGGATGGCCGAGGGCCGCGTCCTGGAAGTCGATGACCCCGGTCGCCCTGGCGCCGTCCCGATCGGGCAGATCCAGCAGGTTGGCAGGAAAATAGTCCCGGTGCACGAAGCAGCCGGCGCCATCGAAGGGCGCCAGCATGGTGATCAGCGCCTCGGCCAACCGCGCGGCGACGTGTGCCGAGGCGGGCGCGCCAAAAACCGCCGGCCACCACCAGTCCCGGAAGGTTGCCGCGGTCGCCCGCGCCATGGCCGCCGAGTCCCAGGCCGGAAGCCCCGCAGGCGGAGGGGCGGCATGCAGCGCCGCCAGGGTGTCGACGGCCCGGTGATAGAGGCGCGGCGCGGCAGCAGGGGAAGCGTCGAGCAAGGTCGCATGCGTCGCCTCGCCGAAATCCTCGATCAGCAGGAAGCCGGCCTCGGCGTCCTCGGCCAGGATGCGCGGGGCCGAGAGCCCGATATGGGCGAGATGCCGCGCGATACGGAGGAAGGGGCGAACGTCTTCGGGCGCCGGCGCATCCATCAGCAGCGCGCCGCCAGCTAGGCGCGTATAGGCGCGGAGGGAAGCATCCTGCGCCAGTGGGCGCCGCGCCACCCCGGCCCAGCCATGGGCGGCCAGAAACGCCTCGGCCAATGCCTGGCGGCCGGTCATCTAAGACGGTCTTCCCAGCCCGACAGGGTCGCGATACGCGCGTCCTCGATCGGGGCTGCGGCCAAGGTCAGGTGCAGGGCATCCGGGGGGCGCAAATCGCCCAGGCGGTCCGGCCATTCGACCAATACGATTCCCTCCCGCGCCTCGTCCCAGCCGAGTTCGGCGACATCCCCCGCCCCCGCAAGCCGCCACAGGTCGAAGTGATGCACGATGCCCCCCGGCAGCTCATAGGCCTGGACCAAAGTGAAGGTCGGCGACGGCACCTCAAGCCCAGGATCGCCGGCCCGCGCGCGCAGGAAGGCGCGGGCGAAGGCGGATTTTCCGGCCCCCAACGGTCCCTCGAGCAGGATGGCATCGCCCGGGCGCGCCATGCCGGCGAGTTGCGCGGCCAGGGCCTCGGTCGCGGCAAGGCTGTCGAGGATCAAGGGATCGGGCATGACGAGGCCGCTGTGTGCCAGCATGGGCTGGACCCCACAAGCATGGCTGGCCGCGCGGCGCGTCTGCGCCTATTTCCGCGCAAGTGGATTGGGGTTGGGCATGATCGAGACGGATGTGGCCATCATCGGGGCGGGGCCGGTCGGCCTGTTTGCGGTGTTCGAATGCGGGATGCTGAAGATGCGCAGCGTCGTGATCGATGCGCTGGATGCGGTGGGCGGACAATGCACGGCGCTTTATCCGGAAAAGCCAATCTACGACATCCCGGCGCATCCCGCGATCGCCGGTGGCGACCTGATCGAGGCTCTGGAACGCCAGGCGGCTCCGTTTTCGCCGCACTTCCTGCTCGGCCAGCGGGTCGAGAGCCTGGCTGACGCCGGCGACGGCTGGATCGGAATCGGCACCAGCGCGGGCAATCATGTGCGGGCCAAGGCCGTGGTCATCGCCGCCGGGGCCGGCGCCTTCGGGCCGAACCGCCCGCCGCTGGAGGGCATCGAGCCCTTCGAGCTGACCGGTGGCGTGCGCTATTTCGTGTCGCGACGGGAGGAGTTCCGCGGCAAATCCGTGGTCATCGCCGGCGGCGGCGATTCGGCGGTGGACTGGGCGTTGAGCCTGAAGGACGTCGCGGCACGGGTCTATTTCGTGCATCGCCGCCCGAAGTTCCGCGCCGCGCCCGAAAGCGTCGCCCGGCTGGAAGCCGCCGCCGCGGAAGGCGCGGTGGAGATGGTCGTGCCCTACCAACTCCACGGCCTGGCGGGAGAGGCGGGTGTGCTGAAGGAAGTGGAGGTCGCCACCCTGAAGGGCGAAGTCCGTAGCCTTCCGGCGGATCACCTGCTGGCCTTCTTCGGCCTGTCGATGGAGCTGGGACCGATCGCCGAATGGGGGCTCGAGCTGGACAAGAGCCACATCCTGGTCACACCCTCGACGCTGGAGACGAGCCTGCCGGGCGTCTTCGCGATCGGCGACATCGCGAGCTACCCGGGTAAGCTGAAGCTGATCCTGCAAGGGTTTTCCGAGGCCGCGATGGCCGCGCATGCGATCCATCCCCGCGTCTTCCCGGGCGAGGCGCTGCATTTCGAGTATTCGACGAGCAAGGGCGTCGCAACCGCCTAACGTTGCCGCTTCGGGCAGTAGAAGCTGCTGCGCCCGGCCAGCACGATCTGGGCCACGCCGCCGCAGCCGGGCAGGCCCGGGCACTCCGGACAGGGTTTGCCGGCGCGGCCGTAGACGGCAAAGTTCTCCTGGAAGATGCCGATCTCGCCATCCGCCCGGACATAGTCGCGCAACGACGAGCCCCCAGCCTCGATGCTCTCGGTCAGCACCGCCTTGATCGCCGGCACCAGCCGCAGCACCCGTGCCCCGGCCACCGATCCCGCCAGCCGCTGCGGCGATATGCCGGCGCGATAGAGGGCCTCAGCCACATAGATGTTGCCGAGGCCGGCCACGATCTTCTGGTCCAGCAGCGCCGCCTTGATCGGCGTCTGCCGCCCCGCCAGGGCAGCGCCCAGCACGGCGGGGGTGAAGGCGTCCTCCAGCGGCTCCGGCCCGATTCCGGCCAGCAGGCGATGGGCGTCCTCGGCGGCGGTGGGCACGAGGTCGACACAGCCGAAGCGGCGCGGATCGACGAAGCCGATGCGGGTGCCGTCCTCCAGGGTCATCACCAGATGCTCATGCCGTTCCGGCGGGGCGTTGTGGCCGCGGGCATCGCTGACCGCCCCCTGCGGCCCTTGGCTGGCGGCGATATGACCCGCCCCGCGCGCCACCATCCGGCCGGACATGCCGAGGTGAATCAGCACGCTGGTACCGCCCTCGATCCGCATGAGCATGAATTTCGCGCGGCGCCGAAAACCTAGCACCTGGGCACCGGTCAGCCGAGCGGCCAGCCCCGCAGGAAACGGCCAGCGCAGCCCTTCGCGCAGGGTTTCGGCGTATTGGATGCGGCGGCCCTGCATCACCGCGGCCAAGCCGCGCATCACTGTCTCGACTTCTGGAAGCTCGGGCATGGGGGCTTGCTTACCGCAACCACGCGGCGGCGCTATATGCCAAGGCATGACCCAGCCAGAGACCGCCGATTTCGGCTTCCGCGACGTTCCCCGCGACCAGAAGGCCGGCATGGTCCGCGCCGTCTTCGACAGCGTGGCACCGTCCTATGACGCCATGAACGATCTGATGTCGCTCGGCCTGCACCGGGTCTGGAAGCGGATTTTCGTCAATACGATCGGCGCCGGGCCACGCGACCTGCTGCTGGACCTGGCCGCCGGGACCGGGGATGTCGCCTTCCTGGCCAAGGAACGCGGCGCGGCCGAGGTGATTCTGGCCGATATCAACCACAGCATGCTCAATGTCGGCCAGGGCCGGGCGCTGTCGCGCGGGCTGATCGAGGGCATCACCTTCGTCTGCGCCGATGCCGAGCGGATGCCGCTGGCGGATCGGTCGGTGACCCGCGTCTCCATGGCGTTTGGGCTGCGCAACTGCACCGAGAAGGATGCGGTGCTGGCCGAGGCGCGGCGCGTGCTGCGCCCGGGCGGAAAACTCTGCGTGCTGGAATTCTCGACGCTGGCGATCGCCGCGTTGCGGCCGCTCTACGATGCCTGGTCGTTCAAGGCGCTGCCGGCGATCGGCGCCCGCATCGCCAAGGACGCCGAATCCTACCAGTATTTGGCCGAGAGCATCCGCATGTTCCCCAACCAGGAGACCCTGGCGGGCATGTTCCGCGGGGCGGGCTTCGGCCATGTCGGCTATCGCAACCTCTCGGGCGGCATCGTCGCGATCCATTCCGGCTGGCGGCTCTAGGATGCTGGCCGGCCGGCATGTGCTGCTGATCGTCTCCGGCAGCGTCGCCGCCTACAAGGCGCTGGAACTGGCGCGGCTGCTGCGCAAGCAGGGCGCGCGGGTGACGCCGCTGCTGACCGCCGGCGGCGCCCGCTTCGTCACCTCCCATGCGCTGCAGGCGATCTGCGGCGAGGCGGTGATGGATGACCTCTGGTCGCTGGCGCAGGAGGCCGCGGCCGGCCATATCCGGCTGGCCCGCGCCCCGGATGTGGTGGTGGTGGCCCCAGCCAGCGCCGATCTCCTGGCTCGGATGGCAACGGGGCTGACCGATGATCTGGCCGCCGCCGTGCTACTGGCGACCCAAAAACCGGTGTTGGTGGCACCGGCGATGAACCCGACGATGTGGGGCCATCCGGCGACCGAGGCGAATGTCGCGAGCCTCCGCGCCCGGGGCATACGGATCATCGGCCCCGCTTCGGGCGCCATGGCCGAACCCGAGGACGGCCCTGGCCGGCTGGTCGAACCCTCCGCGCTTCTGGCCGCCGTCGCAGCCCTGTTCGCGGATGGGCCGCTGAAGGGCCGGCATGTGCTGGTCACCAGCGGGCCGACGCATGAGCCGCTGGACCCGGTCCGCTACATCGCCAATCGCAGCAGCGGGCGGCAGGGCCATGCCATCGCGGGCGCGCTGGGGGCGCTTGGCGCGCGCGTGACGCTGGTCTCGGGGCCGGTGGCGATCTCCACCCCGCCCGGCGTCACGCTGGTCGCCGTGGAAACCGCCGCCCAGATGCTGGCGGCGGTCGAGGCCGCGCTGCCCGCCGATGCCGCCGTCTGCGCCGCCGCGGTCGCCGATTTCCGGCCCGCCGTCGCGGTTTCGGGCAAGATCAAGAAGATCCCGGGCCAGCCGCCGGCGCCGATCACGCTGGCGCTGAACCCGGATATCCTGGCGACACTGTCCCGCCACGCCGCCCGGCCCCGGCTGGTGGTGGGGTTCGCGGCCGAAACCTCGAATGTGATCGCGAATGCGCGCCAAAAGCTGGAACGGAAGGGGTGCGACTGGGTGGTGGCGAATGATGTCTCGGGGGATGTTATGGGTGGGTTGGAGAATACGGTGCATCTGGTCTCGGCCGCCGGGGTCGAGGACTGGCCGCGCCTGCCGAAAGCCGAGGTCGCCGCCCGCCTGGCCGATCGCATCGCGCAGGCGCTGGCATGATCGCCGTCGCCGTGAAGCGGCTGCCGCATGGCGCCGACCTGCCGCTGCCGGCTTATGCGACCGCGGGTGCTGCGGGGATGGACCTCCTGGCCGCCGTCGCGGCGCCGGTGACGATCCCGGCGGGCGGGCGGGCGCTGGTGCCGACAGGCCTCGCGGTCGCACTGCCGCCGGGGCATGAGTGGCAGATCCGGCCGCGCAGCGGGTTGGCGCTGAAAAACGCGATCCTGGTCGCCAACAGCCCCGGCACCATCGATGAGGATTACCGCGGCGAGGTGCAGGTGATCCTGCTCAACGCCGGCAACGCGCCCTTTGTCGTGGAGCGGGGCATGCGAATCGCCCAGGCGGTGTTGGCGCCGGTGCTGCGCGGCGCCTTCACCGAGGTGACCGAACTGCCGGACACCGCCCGCGGCGCGGGTGGCTTCGGCAGCACCGGCGGCTGAGGCGCCTTACCGGCGCGGGCGCGCGGCGGCCGGCGGCGGGCTCGCATCCGGCAGGCGGGTCGGCGCCGGCGCGGCCATCGGCGTGCCGTCCATGTTGTAGCGCTCGATCACCGCGGCCGAACGGATGCGTTCGACCACGGCGCCGACTGCTTCCTCAAACGCCGCCTGGCGCAGCGTGTCGCGCTGTTCCTCGAAGGTCGGGGCGGGGGCGGTGCGGCGTTCCTCGACCTTGATAACATGCCAGCCGAACTGGCTGTGCACCGGCTCCTCGGCGATCTGGCCGGGCTGCAGGGCAAAGGCGGCGGCGGCGAATTCCAGCACCATGTTGGACCGCTTGAAGAAGCCGAGATCGCCGCCCTGCGCCGCGCCGGGGCCTGAGCCGTGGCGGCGGGCAACCTCGGCGAAATCGACGCCGGCGCGCTTCACCTCGGCCAGGACGGCGCGCGCCTCGGCCTCGGTCGGGACCAGGATGTGGCGGGCGTGGACCTCTTCCTCGGGCGGCTGAGCGGCGGTCTGCGCCGCAAAGCGGGTACGCAGCGCCTCATCCGTCAGGGCCGGGGCGATTTCGCGGGTGATCAGCGCCTGCTGCAGCTCCTGGTCCTCGGCGTGGCGAATCCGCCGTGCGACGTCGGGATCGGCGCCCAGGTTCTGTGCCCGTGCCGCGGCGACGATCGCCTTCTGCGCGGTCAGCTGGTCGACCAGCAACGGGAACAGCACCGCCGGCGGCGCGTTGCGGTACTGCGCCGGCAGGCCGGCCATCGCCTCCTGTACGTCGGACAGGTGGATCTCCGCGCCATCGACACGGGCCACGACCGGATCGGCGGCGGGGGCCGCCGTGGCGGTGGCCGGGGGCGTGGCCGGCGCCGGCTGGGCCAGGGCGGTGGTGGAAAGCAGGGCGAAGGTCAGGGCGAGGCGACGCATGGCGATGGGGTTCCTGCTGGGCGGCGCAACTTGGCCGAAGCGCCCTGCCCCCACAACTCCCGCCCCACGTGACATGTTGCAACGCCCGCCGCGTTGACCCGCCCCCCCGCCGCGCCTAGATGCGGCACGGCCCGTTTTCCCTATGCGGGCCCCACGGGAGCCCCGTGCGCGCGTCCCTCGCGTCGCGCGGGCCACCCGATTGGAATGACGGAGACCAGGTCCTCCATGCTCACACGCCTCGCCGCCAAGATCTTCGGCACCGCCAATGACCGCGAACTCAAGCGCCACAGGGCGCGGGTACCCGCGATCAATGCGCTGGAGCCGGAGATGCAGGCCCTGTCCGATGAGGCCCTGGCCAACCAGACCGTGCTGTTCCGTGAACGCTTGGCCAAGGGCGAGACGCTGGATGGTCTGCTGCCGGAAGCCTTCGCGACGGTGCGGGAAGCCTCCCGCCGGGTGCTGGGGATGCGGCATTTCGACGTGCAACTGATCGGCGGCATGGTCCTGCACGAAGGCCGCATCGCCGAGATGAAAACCGGCGAAGGCAAGACCTTGGTCGCGACCCTGGCGGTCTATCTCAATGCCCTGGCCGGCAAGGGCGTGCATGTCGTCACCGTGAACGACTATCTGGCCAGCCGCGATGCCGAATGGATGGGCCAGCTGTATGGCTTCCTCGGCCTAACCACCGGCACCATTGTCTATGGCAAGGTCGATCAGGAGCGCCGAGACGCCTACGCCGCCGATATCACCTACGGCACCAACAATGAATTCGGCTTCGACTACCTGCGCGACAACATGAAGTACCGACCGGAGGAGCTTGTCCAGCGCGACTTCTTCTACGGTATTGTCGATGAGGTGGACAGCATCCTGATCGATGAGGCGCGGACGCCACTGATCATATCCGGCCCGACCGATGACACCTCCGAACTCTACAACAAGGTGGATGCGGTGGTGGCCGAATTGGCCAAGAACCCCGCCAATTACGACAAGGACGAGAAGCAGAAAACCGTCTCCCTGACCGAGGATGGCACCGAAAACGTCGAGAACGCCCTCCGCGAGGCCGGAATCCTCGAGGAAGGCGGGCTCTACGACACCCCCAATGTTTCGCTAGTGCATCACGTGAACCAGTCGCTGCGGGCGCATACGCTGTTCACGCGGGACGTCGACTACATCGTGAGCAAGGGCAAGATCGTCATCATCGACGAGTTTACCGGGCGCATGATGGAAGGCCGCCGCTACTCGGAAGGCCTGCACCAGGCGCTGGAAGCCAAGGAACACGTCCAGGTCCAGCCCGAGAACCAGACGCTGGCCTCCATCACCTTCCAGAATTATTTCCGGCTCTTCCCCAAGCTGGCCGGCATGACCGGCACCGCGGCGACCGAGGCCGATGAATTCGCCGAGATCTACAAGCTGGAAGTCGTCGAGATCCCGACCAACGTGCCCGTCACCCGAAAGGACGAGGATGACGAGGTCTATCGCTCGGCCGCGGAGAAATACGAGGCTGTCGCAGCCCTGATCGAGGAATGCCGCGCCCGGGAACAGCCGGTGCTGGTCGGCACCACCAGCATCGAGAAATCCGAGCTGATTTCCGCCCTGCTGACCAAGAAGAACATCCCGCACAAGGTATTGAACGCCCGCTATCACGAGCAGGAGGCGGGGATCATCTCCCAGGCCGGGCGGCCCGGGGCGGTGACCATCGCGACCAACATGGCCGGCCGCGGCACCGACATCAAACTCGGCGGCAACGCCGAGATGCTAGCTGCCGCGGTCTTCCCGGGCGAACCCGACGGGCCGGAATTCGAGGCGCGGTTGGCGGAAATCCGCAAGGAAGTCGCGGTTTCGGCGGAACGGGTGAAGGCGGCCGGCGGCCTCTTTGTCATCGGCACCGAGCGCCACGAAAGCCGGCGCATCGACAACCAGTTACGCGGCCGGTCGGGCCGTCAGGGCGATCCCGGCGGCAGCCGCTTCTTCCTGTCGCTGGAAGACGATCTGATGCGGATTTTCGGAAGCGACCGCATGGGCGGGATGCTGACCAAGCTCGGCCTGAAACCCGGCGAGGCGATCGTCCACCCCTGGATCAACAAGGCGCTGGAGAAGGCGCAGAAGAAGGTCGAGGCCCGCAATTTCGACACGCGGAAAAACCTGCTCAAATACGATGACGTGATGAACGACCAGCGGCGCGAGGTTTACGCGCAGCGCCGCACCTTCATGAACGCCGAGGACCTGTCCGAGACCATCGCCGAGATGCGGCACGAGGTCATCCACGACATGGTCCACGCCGCGATCCCCGAGAACGCCTATGCCGAGCAATGGGACCTGGCCGGACTGAAGAAGAAGGCCATGGATATCCTTGGCCTGGATTTGCCGATCGAGGAATGGGGCCGCGAGGAAGGCATCGACGAGGTCGCGGTGCATGAGCGCATCAGCGAGGCCGCGGAAACCCGCGCCGCCCTGCGCGCCGCCGATTTCGGGCCGGAGCGGATGCGCCAGGTCGAGAAGGCGCTGCTGCTGCAGATCTTCGATGCGGTATGGAAGGAACATCTGCTGGCGCTGGACCATCTGCGCCAGGGCATCGGGCTCCGCGCCTATGGCCAGCGCGACCCGCTGAACGAATACAAGTCGGAAGCCTTCGCGCTGTTCAACAGCATGCTGGAGGATCTGCGCGAGCGCACCACGCAGTGGATCCTGCGGATCGAGCTGATGCCCGACCAGCCGCTGCCGGAACCCGAGCCGATCCAGGTCACCGACATGCGCCATCCGGCCCCCGAAGGTGGGGAGGAGATGGCGCCGGCGGGCTATGGCGTCGCCGCCCCCGCAGCCGTGGAAGGCTATGCGCCAGGGGTCGATCCGATGGATCCCGCGACCTGGAACCGCACGCCGCGCAACGCCGCCTGCCCCTGTGGATCGGGCAAGAAATACAAGCATTGTCATGGACGCGGGTAGGCACCGCGTTCAGCACACCCCCTGTGCGCTTGACCCGGCCGCAGCGCGCGCACATGTTCCGCCCGCAATTCGGCCCCTTCATGGGGCTGCGGTCGTGCGCGGGCTGATTCCGGCCCAGTCGCGGCGACACAGAAAAGGATAGGCATGTCGAAGGAAGACATGATCGAGTTCAGCGGTCAGGTGGTTGAGCTTCTGCCCAACGCGATGTTCCGCGTGAAGCTCGACAACGAACATCTGGTGCTGGCCCATACCAGCGGCAAAATGCGCAAGAACCGCATCCGCGTCCTGGCGGGCGATCGGGTGAATGTGGAGATGACGCCCTACGACCTGACCAAGGGCCGCATCACCTTCCGTTTCAAGTGATTGACCGCTTCAGATAGTCCGCCTGTGCCGGACGCCCCTTCGCGGCCGGTTCTGATCCTCGCCTCTGCCAGTCCGCGTCGCCTCGACCTCCTTGCCCGCATCGGGGTCGTGCCGGACGAGGTTTGCCCGACCGACATCGACGAGACGCCGCTGAAGGCCGAACAGCCGCGCCTGCTGGCCGCCCGTCTGGCGCGCCAGAAGGCCGAGGCTGCGGCTGCGTTGGCGCCGGAGGCGCTGGTGCTGGCCGCGGATACCGTGGTCGGCGTTGGCCGGCGCATCCTGCCCAAGGCGGAAACCGAGGCCGAGGCGCTGGCCTGTCTCGATCTACTCTCCGGCCGGCGGCACCGGGTCTATACCGGCGTCATGGCCATTCATCCCTCCGGGCGGCGGTCGCAACGGCTGGTCTGCAGCATCGTCGCCTTTCAGCGGCTGACGACGCAGCAGCGCGATGCCTATCTCGCCGGCGGGGAATGGCGCGGCAAGGCCGGGGGCTACGCCATCCAGGGCGCGGCCGAAGGGTTCGTGCGCTTCCTGTCCGGCAGCCATTCCAATGTCGTCGGGCTGCCGCTGTTCGAAACGGCGCAGATGCTGCGCGGGCTGGGGTGGCTCACACCATGATCCTGGTTTCGGTCTCGCCGGGCGAGCGGCGCGTGGCGCTGTGGCAGCAGGGCCGGCTGACCGGGGCCTGGATCGAGCGCCCGGCGCGGCCGGATGGGGTCGATGACGTGCTGCTTGGCCGCGTGGTGGCGCTGGCCCCGGCCATGGCCGGCTGCTTCGTCGCCCTGCCGGAGGATGAAACCGGATTTCTGCCGGAATCGGAGGCGCGCGGCCTGGCGGAAGGCAGCATCCTGGCCGTGCGCGTCACCCGCGCTGCCCAGGGCGGCAAGGGGCCGCGGCTGTCGGCCAAGGTGCCGCCGGGGACCTCCAGGGCCGGGGCGGCGCCCCAGGTGATCTCTCGTGGACCGGATGCGGCGCTGCGCCTGGCCAAGGCGTTTCCGGGCATGGCGCTGGCCACCGACGACGCGGCCGAGGCAGCGCGGCTGCGGGCGATCCTGGGGCTCGGCCGGGTCGGGCTGGTCGCCACGGCCTTCTCCGCCGAGGTCGAGGAAGAATTTGCAGCGCTTTCCGAAGCCGAGGTGCCGTTGCCTGGCGGTGGCCGGCTGACTATCCAGGTCACACGGGCGCTAACCGCGATCGACGTCGATGCCGGCTCCGCCTCCGGCCGGGATGCCGGGGCGGCGCGGGCACTGAACCTTGCGGCGCTGGCCGAGGCGGCCCGGCAGATCCGTCTACGCCACCTGGCCGGCGCCATCCTGCTGGATCCCGCGGGCCTGCCTGCGCGCGCGCGCGCCGCCCTGCTGGCACCGTTCGAGTCGGCGCTGAAGCCCGACCCCCTGGCCAAGCTGGTGGGGCTATCAGGGCTCGGCCTGATCGAGGTGCGGCGGGCGCGGGTCCATCCGCCCTTGCACGAGGTTTTGGGCTCGCCGCTCGGCCTTGGGCTGGCCGCACTGCGGGTCGCGTCGCGGGAGGCTCGGGCCAACCCTGCCGTCGCCCTCGCGCTGCGGGCCCGCCCGGCCGTCATCGAGGCGCTGCGCGCCCTGCCAGGCGCGCTGGAGGCCTATGAGACCGGTGCCGGCCGCCCGCTGATCCTACGCCCCGATCCCGCCGCCCAGCAGCCTGAGATGGAGGATGCCGATGCGTGAGTCGAAAAAGCTTTGCCCGATCTGCCGCCGCCCGATGGTTGCGGCCTTCCGCCCCTTCTGTTCCGACCGCTGCCGCCAGGTCGATCTGGGGCGCTGGCTGACCGAGGCCTATGTCGTGCCCGGCCCGCCGGTCGAGGAACCCGAACCGGAGTGACCCTGGCCGGGTGGGTGGACAGGGGGCAGCGGGTCCGGTATGCGCCGCTTCTCTACCGGTGGCTGACGGTTTATCGTCACCGCACCCATGGGCCCAGGTAGCTCAGTTGGTAGAGCATGCGACTGAAAATCGCAGTGTCGGTGGTTCGATTCCACTCCTGGGCACCATTTTTCAGCGCGATCCTTTTCGAACGGCGGGTAGGCTTGCGCGGCACTGTCCCGCCTCCGTCGATCCCTGAGATCGCCGATAGGACCGGCTACGGATGGATCCGTAGCTGACTGGCCAGGCGCCACCAAGCCGGAGGGCCTGTTGACAGGCGATAGTCCTCCGGGCCGAACATGGCGACAGGCCCGTTCGGGAGGAGCGCTCGGATGTGCAGAATGTGGTTCGTGGCCCTCACCTGCCTCCTGGCTGCCCCGGCCTTCGCCCAGACGCGGCTGGCCATCGCCTGTGGCTCGGTCGGCATCGAGGCGCAGATGTGCCGTGAGGGCGCCGAGGCCTGGGCCCGGCAGACTGGCAATTCGGTCGATCTG
>Ga0255334_1000520_pt1 | contig 28977 bp, 29 predicted proteins | sample EtOH5_35cm_T3_12_FD_202080 | JGI IMG/M metagenome (GOLD analysis project Ga0255334, IMG submission 202080) | Sandy soil microbial communities from University of British Columbia, Vancouver, Canada - EtOH5_35cm_T3_129 | ecosystem: Engineered > Artificial ecosystem > Sand microcosm > Unclassified ... | reverse complement strand
CGGGCAGGCCGAGCGAGGCGCCCTCGTTCTTCAGCGCCTCATAGGTTACCAGCGTCGGGCAGGCGATGGCGCCGGCCGCGGCGGCTTTTCGCGCCGTCGCCTCGGTGATCAGGTTGCAATGCTCCAGGCTGCGCACGCCGCAGCGCACGGCGCGGGCGATCGCCTCATCGGTGTAGAGATGCGCGGAGACATAGGTCTGCGCGCCCCGCGCCTCCTCGACCGCGGCCAGCAATTCCTCGTTGGAAAAACCCATGAAGGCGATGGGATCGGTCGGCGAGGCGACGCCGCCATTGGCCATGATCTTGATGTAGTCCGCACCGGCCTTCATTTCCTCGCGGCAGGCGCGGCGGACCTCGGCGACGCCATCGACCAGGCGGCCGAGGCTGCCGAGGCGCCCCGCGAAAAACTCGGCCGAGCGCGTGTCGTGCCGCCCGCGGAAATCGCAATGCCCGCCGGTCTGCGACAGCGCCTTGCCGCTGATGGACAGGCGCGGCCCTTCGAACAGCCCGGCATCCCAGGCCATTTTGAGCGCATAGGTCGCACCGCCCAGGTCGCGCACCGTGGTGAACCCGCGAAAAAGCATCTCGCGCATCAGCTTCGTCGCATGCAGCGTCACTACCGCATCCGGCAGCATCGCATTGGCGCCGAGGTTCGCCAGGGCCGCGACCACATGCACATGGCAGTCGATCAGCCCCGGCATCAGCGTCCGCCCGCCGAGATCGATGCGGGTCGCGGCGGTCGCGATGCCGCGGTCGGAAACCTCGCGGATGATGTCGCCTTCGATGAGCACGCTCATGTTCGGCAGGGCATGGTCCAGGCTGCCGTCCAGCAGGCTGGCATTCTCGAAGACGATCATCGGGGGGCGCTTTCCAATTCGGCCATGCGCAGCAGCGGCAAGGCGATGGCGGGGGCGACCGCCTGGATGGCGGGGATCTGGTCTTCGCGCAACTCGCCGGGGCCCGCCAGCACGTTCAGCGTGCCGATCAACTGGCGCATCGAGACCACGGGGATGTTGATGCAGCAGGTGCAGCCGAGGCTGGCGATCAGCGCATGGTCCGGGAAGGCCCATGCGATCGCCGCCGCATCCCCGCCGAACCAGGGTTTCTGGGCATCCAGCACATGCGCGCCCCAGGGCGTCGGGCCCATGCGCTTGCGGCCGGTCAGCGGATAGGCGACGGGGTCGGAGGCATGCACGCGCTCCACCTCCTCACCGCTGCGGGTGACGAAGAGGATGGTGAAGAGGCGAAAGCCGGTCAGTGCGCGCACCGCGGTCTCGGCGGCCAGGAACGCGTCCTGCGGGGCCGCGGCTGCCGCCGTCTCCCGGGCCAGGCGCGCGAAAACTTCGACACTCATGCGACGGGGGCCTTCTGGTTGCGTTCGGGCAGGATGCCCTGCGGCCGCAGCCGCAGCAGCAGGATGAGGGCGACGCCCACCGAGGCCTCGCGCAACGCCGCCGCCTGCAAGGCGGTGACGCCGGGGAGGAGGGCTGCGAGAAACCGCGTGCCCTCCAGGAAGGCGATCAGCAGATAGCCGCCGAGCACCGCCCCGCTGGCCCGCCCATTGCCGCCGGCGGTGACCGCGAGGAAGACGTAGATCGTCACCAGCGGCGCGAAGAGTTCCGGCGCGATGTAGGAGCCGTAGTGGCCATAGAGCGCGCCGGCCAGGGCCGCGATGCCGGCGGCGATGGCGAAGGCTTCGGCCTTCATCCGCGCCACCGGCTTGCCGGCGACGGCGGCGACCACCTGGTCCTCGCGGATCGCGCGCAGGGCGCGGCCCCAGGGCGAGGCCGACAGCCGCCGCAGCCCGAACCAGACGAGGAAGACCAGCGCGGAGATCGCGACCATCCAGGCGGCGTGAAACCCCGGGCCCCAGTCGCGCGGAAACCCGCCGGGGATGCCCGAGATGCCGTCGGTGCCGCCGGTCAGCCAGATCTCGTTGCTGGCGATGATGCGCACCGCCTCGGCGAACCCGAGGGTGACGATGGCCAGGTAGTCGTCGCGCAGCCGCAGGGTCGCGCCGGTCACCACCAGCCCCGCGACGGCGCCCGCGATCACCGCCGCGACCAGCCCGACCGGCACCGGCACGCCGCCCCAGGTGACCAGCATCGCCGAGGCATAGGCGCCGATCCCGAAGAAGCCGGCCAGGCCGAGGTTCACGAGGCCGGTCATGCCCCAGGCCAAGGTCACGCTCTGCGCCAGCAGCGCATAGATGCCGCCGATGACGGCGAGGAAAACCAGATACTGGATCACGCCCTGGCCCCGAACAGCCCGGCCGGGCGCACCGTCAGCACCGCCAGGATCACCACGAAGCCGACGACGGAGCGGTAGGAGGGGGCGATGAGCAGCACGGTCAGTTCCTCGGCCATGCCGATCACCAATGCGCCGACCACGGCACCCGGGATGGAGCCCAAGCCACCCAGCACCGCGGCGGCGAAGATGGACAGCACAAGGCGCGGCCCGGTCAGCGGATCGATCGAGGTATCGAGCCCGATCAGCATCCCCCCCATTCCCGCAAGCCCGGCGCCGAGCGCCACCGCCACCGCCGCGATCCGCTGCGGATCGACGCCACGCAGCCGCGCGAGATCGGGATTGTCGGCCACCGCCCGCATCGCGCGGCCGAGCGGCGTCAGCACCAGAAACCCCCAGAGCGCCAGCATGGCGATGATGGCGACGGCAAAATTTTCCAGCTGCTGCGGCCCGACGCGTATCTCGCCAAAGCGCATGTCGCGCAGCATCGGCAGATCATAGCCGCGCAGCCCATTGCCCCAGACGAAGCGGATCACGTTCTCCAGCACGATGGCCGCGGCGAGCGAGGCGATCGCCATCATCAGCGCGCCAGCCTGCTCCAGCGGCCGCACCGCCACCCATTCGACGACGAGCCCCGCCAGTGCCGCGGTGACGAAGGCCGCCAGCAGCGACACCTCCAGCGGCAGGCCGAACACCGTATTCGCCACCAGCCCGCCATAGGCGCCGACGGTGGCCAGCGCCCCGATCGCGAAATTCGGGTAGTTCAGCACGGCGAAGATCGCCGAGAAGCCGATCGCCGGCACCGCAAGGAGGGTGCCGGAGATCACGCCATTGAGCAGCGCCTGAAGTATGGCTTCCGGCAAGCTCAGGCGATCCGGATCAGGGTCAGCGCCCCCGCCTTGACCTGCTCGTAGCGGAACTTCACGTCCAGCACATCGCCGACCTCGTTGAAGTCGCAGGGGCCGGAGGCGCCTTCGTAATTCACCTCCCTGCCGGCGGCGATGGCGCGCAGCCCGTCCAGCGCATTGTCCACGGCCTCGCCCGAGCCCTGCGAGACCTTGCGGATCGTGTCATGCACCGCCTGGCCGGTGGCAGCCCCGCCCTTGGCCATGGCCATCAGCACGAGGTTCACATGGTCGTAGATCTGGCAGGTATAGGGGTCGGGCGCGTCGGTGCCGACCAGCGCCTGCACCTTGGCATAGCCGCCCGACCCCGCGGCGGGGGAGGGGGCGAGGGTCATCACGCCCTCGACCACCTCCTTGGGGATGGCGGTCAGCATCGCCTGGTTCACCGCATAGGCAAACGCCAGGATTTTGCCCGAGTAGGAGGCGCGGAACAGGTCGCGCAGCAGCACCGAGGTATCGGGGGTATAGCCGCCGGCCACGATCACATCGGGGCGGAAGCGCAGCGCCTGGTCGACCTCGGTGCGCAGGCTCGGCTTGGTCGCGTCGTAGATCAGCAATTCGATGGCACCGCCACCGGCCTCGACCGCGGCCTTCATGGCGGCGAATTGCGACTGGGTGAAGGGGGTCTGCGGCATCATGACGAAGATCCGCTTGGCCCCCTGCGCCACCGCGAATTCGCCGAACTTGCGGCCCTGCAGAGTGGTGTTCGGCTGGGTGCGCACCAGCCAGCCATTGTGCGGCAGCAGGGTGATGGAATCGGCACCGGAGACGGTGGTCAAAAAGACCTGGTTCTCCCAGCACAGCGGCGCCACCGCGGTGGTGACGCTGGAGGCCCAGGTGCCCATGATCGCCGCGACGCGGTCCACATCGATCAGCTTGCGCGCGGCGCGGACGCCGGCCTCGGGGTTGGTCTGGTCGTCTTCGCTGACCAGCTCGATCTGCCTGCCGAGCACGCCGCCGGCGGCATTCACCTGCGTGACCACGCCGCGCACGCAGGCGGCCATGACGGGACCATAGGGCCCGCCGGCGCCGGTCAGCGGCGTCAGCGTGCCGAGCTTGATCACGGCACCCTGGGCACGCGCCAGCGAGGGCGCGCCAAGCGCGGGGATTGCGAGCAGGGCGCCAAGGCTGCGACGGGTGACACTCATGCGGGGATCTCCATCTCGGGGGTGTCGCGGCCGCCCAGGAACAGGCGGCGTATGGTGGGATCGGCGGCGAGGTCGCGGGCCTTGCCGCCATGGGCGTTGCGCCCATCGACGAGAACCACGGCCTCATCGGAGACATGCAGCGCATCCAGCGCATTCTGCTCCACCATCAGCACCGGCATCCCGCTGTCGCAGAGCGCGCGGATGGTGGCGAACAGACCTTGGGCCGCGACCGGCGACAGGCCGGCGGTGGGCTCGTCCAGCAGCAGCAGCCGAGGCGCGGCCATCAGCGCCTGGCCCATGGCCAGCAGCTGGCGCTGCCCGCCGGAGAGGGTGCGCGCCGCCTGCCGGCGCCGCTCGCGCAGCAGCGGGAAGCGGTCATAGGCATCGGCCATCCGGGCGCGCGCCTTGCCGCGTTCGGTATGCGCCCCCATCAGCAGATTCTCCTCGACGCTGAGCGCGCCGAAGACATTGCGTTCCTGCGGCACCAGCACGCAGCCCGCGGCGATCATCGCGCGGGGGGAGGCGGGGATGACCGCCTCGCCGAAGACGCGGATGCTGCCGGCGATCGGGCGCAGCAGCCCGGCCAGCAGCTTCAGCACCGTCGATTTCCCGGCGCCATTGGGGCCGATGACGCAGACCAGCCGGCCGGGTTCGACCGCCAGGGCGACGCCCTTCACGACATGATCCGCGGCGCCATAGCCGCCGACCAGACCCTCCACCAGCAGCGCGGTCATGCCGCGTGTCGCGTGCCGAGATAGGCATCCTGCACCGCCGGATCGGCGCAGACGGAATCGAAATCCCCGGTGGCCAGGGTCCGCCCCGCCGCCATCACCACCACATCCTGGGCGATGCGCCCGACCAGGGCCATGTCGTGTTCGATCAGCAGGATGGTGCGGCCCTCGGTGGCGATGGCGACCAGGGCATCCCCGATCTCCTCGGCCAAGGTCGGGTTCACGCCGGCGGCGGGTTCGTCGAGCAGGATGACCCCGGGTTCGGCCATCAATGTGCGGCCGATCTCCAGCAGCTTCTTCTGGCCGCCGGACAGCGCCGTGACCTGGTTGTCGATGACATGCGCGAGGCGCAGGCGGGCGGCCGTGGCCAGCGCGCGTTCGGCCAGTGCGGCCTCCGCCCGGCGCAAAGCCGCGCCGCCGAACAGGGCGGCGGTCCAGCTTTCGCCGGGCTGGCGCTGGCCGTAGAGCATCAGATGTTCGAACACCGTCAGCTTCGGAAAGCCGCGGGCGATCTGGAAGCTGCGGACCATGCCTTGCGCGGTCACCGCCTCCGGCTTCAGCCCCAGCACTTCCCGGCCATGGAGGCGGACGCTGCCGGCGTCCACGCGCAGCAGGCCGGAGATCGCGTTGAACAGCGTGGTCTTGCCGGCGCCATTGGGGCCGATCAGCGCGGTGATCCGGCCGGGCGCGACGGAAAAACTGACGCCATCCAGCGCCGCGAGGCCGCCGAAGCGGCGGCGCAGATCACTCACGGTCAGGATCGGCGGCGGCGCCGGGGCGGCGCCATCGGGGTCGTGCATCGCGGCAGTTAACCGGCTGGGGCCATGGCTGTGAAGCCTTATCCCAATTGGGTTTTTTGCGCCGCTCGCCTGCCCGTTTGCGGGCAGCTTCTGCGCAGCGCGGCGGCAATCGGCGGCCGGGGCGGGGAATCCGCCGGGCTTTGTCGCGGCGATCCCGTTGACAGGCAAAACCACGCCACGCAGCGTCCCAGCCCTGACCAGCCCCGTCAGGAGGGATGCCCATGCACACTCCGACCCGCCGTACCGTGCTCGCAAGCCTGGCTGGCCTCGCCTCGCTGCGCCTCGCCGAACCGGCGGTGGCGGCACCGCAGCCGGGGCTGCTGCGCTATGGCCTCGCGGCCTGGCCACCCAATCTGCGGCCCTGGGTTTCGACCGGGGCGGCGGCAGGCACGGTGAAGATGCTGCTGCATCGCCGCCTGCTCGGCTTCGATGACAAGGGCGAGCTGCGCGGGGAGCTGGCGCGGGAATGGAAGCTGGATGCCGATGGCGCCTGGGTCTTCACCCTGAACACCGATGCGCTCTTCCACAATGGCGAAGCCTTCACCTCGGCCGATGTGAAATGGACCATCGAGCAGGTCGCGGCGGAACGTTCCACCGCCTATTACCGCGCCCAGATGCAGCAGATCGACCGGATCGAGACGCCGGATGCGGCGACGGTACGCCTGGTGATGAAGGAGCCGCTGGCGACGGTGCCGCAATGGTTCACCAACTACAACATGGCGATCGCCTGGCATGGCTCGCCGGATGTGAATGACCCGGTCGGCTGCGGCCCCTATGCCATCGCCGCCCAGGAACGCGGCACCTTCCTGGAGTTGCGGGCGGCCCCGCACTACTGGCGGCCCGGGCTGCCGAAGACCCGCACCCTGCGCATGGTCATCTATGCCGACGAGAACCTGCGGCTGGCGGCGCTGCAATCGGGCGATGTCGACATGATCGAATACGTGCCCTGGTCGGGCATGGCGGCGGTCGAGGCCGATCCGAACCTGCGCCTGCTGACGCAGAACGGCCCCTTCATGGATCTGCTGTTCAACGGCACCCGCCCGCCCTTCAACGATCCGCGCGTGCGTCGCGCCTGCGCCCATGCGGTGAAGCGCGAGGACATCGTCCGCGTCGCCTTCTTCGGCCGCGGCGCGCCGCTGGAAGGGGTGCCGATCGTCGAGGGCACGCCCTGGTGGGATGCCGAGCTGTCCAAGGGCTGGAACTACGACCCCGACCGCGCCCGCGCCCTGCTGGCCGAGGCGGGCTTCCCGAACGGGTTTTCGACGACGCTGCTCTCGACCTCGCAATTCGGCATGCACCAATCGACCGCGGAGATCGTGCAGCAGTACCTCGCCGCCGTCGGCATCCAGGCGGAGTTGAAGCTGACCGACTGGTCCACGCGGGTCAGCCTTGGCATCCGCGGGCAATACGACATCGCCGTGCATGGCGTTTCCGCCGATTTCAACGATCCGGACGGGCTGACGGTGGTGCTCGATACCTCGCTTTCGGCCGCGCATGGCCGGTCCTTCGGCGTGCAGGCGCCGCGCACGGTGGCGCTGCTGGCCAAGGGCCGCGCCGAATTCGACCAGGCGAAACGCGTCGAGATCTACAAGGACATGCAGCGCGCCGCCTTGGAGGAAGTGCCGATGGTCGGCCTCGCCTGGCGCGCGCAGGGCTATGCCATGCAGGCCAGCCTGCAGGGCTTCGCCAATCTGCCGGGGGCGCTCAGCACCTCCTCCGGAGCGCTGCTGGAGTTCACGGGGCTCGGCTGATGCTCTGGCTGCTGCGGCGGCTCGGCACCTCGCTGCTGCTGATGTGGGTGGTCGCGACCATCGTCTTCATGGCGCTGCATGTGGTTCCGGGCGATCCGGCCGAGGTGCTGCTCTCCACCGGCGGAACCTCGCCCGATGCCTATGCGGTGGCGGAGCTGCGGACGCAGCTTGGCCTCGACCTGCCGCTGTCGGTGCAATACGGGCGTTTCCTGGCGGGGCTGACGCGTGGGGACCTCGGCGTGTCGCTGGTCGATGACTACCCGGTCGCGCAGGAGATCATGCTGCGCCTGCCGCGCACCTTGGAGCTGATCCTGGCGGGGTCGCTGATCGCCGTGGCGATCGGGCTGCCGACCGGCACCTTGGCCGCGGTGCGGCATGGCGGCGGTTTCGATCGCGGCGCGGGGGCGGTGGCGGCGGTGTTGCAATCGGTGCCGGTCTTCGTGCTGGGCACGCTGCTGATCCTGGTCTTCGCGCAATGGCTGCGCTGGATGCCGGCGGGCGGTTTCGTGCCGGCGTCGCAGGGGCTCGGCCAGCATCTGCTGCTGCTGTCGCTGCCGGCACTGGCGGTGGGCAAGGGGCTGGCGGCGGTGGTCTATCGGATGACGCGGGCCTCGGTGCTGGATGCGCTGTCGCGCGACCATGTCCGCACCGCCCGCGCCAAGGGCCTCACGCCCCGCCGGGTGCTGGCGCGGCATGTGGTGCGCAATGCGCTGAGCCCGGTCGCGACGGTGCTCGGGCTGCACATGGGCGCGCTGCTGGGGGGCACGGTGCTGGTGGAATACGTCTTCAACTGGCCCGGCCTGTCCACGCCGCTGCTGCGGGCGGTGGAGGCGCGCGACTACCCCATGGTCGTCGGCATCATCCTGACCGTCTCGGCGCTGTTCCTGCTGATCAACCTCGCCATGGATTTTTTGTACGCCGCGCTGGACCCGCGCATCCTGCGGTCATGAGGCGGCTGGTCTGGCCCGGGCTGGTCGTGGCCGTCATCGTGCTCGTCGCGGTGCTGGCGCCGCTGCTGCCGCTGCCCGATCCGGTGGTGCAGGACGTCGCCCACCGCCTCGCACCCTGGCTGCCGGGCAGTTTTCTCGGCCGCGACGAGTTCGGGCGCGATGTGCTGTCGCGGCTGATCTGGGGCGCGCGCTCCTCGCTGGCGGTGGCCTTTGCGGCCTCCTTCGTCGCGGCGGTGGCGGGCACCGCGCTGGGGCTGTTCGGCGGCTGGTTCCGCGGGGTGGCGGAGTTCCTGGCGATCCGTGGTGCCGATGTGCTGCTGTGCTTCCCGCCGATCCTGCTGGCGCTGCTGGTGGTCACGCTGATGGGGCCGGGGACGGGGACGCTGATCTTCGTGCTCTCCATCCTGTATCTGCCGGGCTTCATCCGCGTCGCCTATGCCGAGGTGCTTTCCGCCCGCGCCCAGGATTATGTCGAGGCGGTGCGGGCGCTCGGCGCGCCCACCGGGCGCATCCTGCTGCGCACGCTGCTGCCCAACATCGCGGGGCCGGTGCTGGTGCAGGTCTCGCTGGCGGTGGCCGCGGCGGTGGTGCTGGAAAGCGGGCTGTCCTTCCTGGGGCTCGGCGTGGTGCCGCCGACCCCCTCCTGGGGCCAGATGATCCGCGGCGCGCGGGCGACCATGGAACAGGCGCCGACCCTGTTGCTCTGGCCCTGCGTCACGCTGACGGTAACCATCCTGGCGATGAACCTGCTGTGTGACGCGCTGCGCGATGCGCTGGACCCGCGTGGCGCGGCACCACCGCGGCGGCTGCTGGACCGGGTGCTGCCTGGGCTGCTGCCGCCCCCCGCCCCGGCGCTGCTGGCGGTGCAGGGGCTGACGGTGGAGATCGCGACCCCCGGCGGGATCATTCGCCCGGTCGAGGACCTCACCTTCTCCGTCACCGCCGGCCGCACCTTGGCGATCGTGGGCGAAAGCGGGTCTGGCAAATCCATGGCGGCGCTGGCGGTGATGGGGCTGTTGCCGCCCGCCGCCCGCGTCGCCGCCGGCAGCGCCTGGTTCGATGGCATCGACCTGCTGCGCGCCCCGGAACCCGCGCTGCGGCGGCTGCGCGGCGGCGACATGGCCATGGTCTTCCAGGACCCCATGAGCAGCCTGAACCCGGTCTATCGCATCGCCGACCAGGTGACCGAGGCCATCGCCGCCCATCGCTCCCCCAGGCCGGACGAGGCCGTCGCCTTGCTGACCCGCGTCGGCATCGCCGATCCCGCCCGCCGCGCCCGCGCCTATCCGCACGAATTATCGGGCGGGATGCGGCAGCGGGTGATGATCGCCATGGCCATCGCCAACCGCCCGCGGCTGCTGATCGCCGATGAACCGACCACGGCGCTGGATGTGACCGTGCAGGCGGCGATCCTGGATCTGCTGGCCGATCTGCGGCGGGAGGGGGGCATGGGCATGGTGCTGATCACCCATTCCCTGGGCGTGGTCGCGGAAGTCGGCGACGAGGTTGCCGTGATGTATGCCGCGCAGATCGTCGAACGCGGCCCGGTCGGCGAGGTTTTTGCCCGTCCCCGCCACCCCTATACGCGCGCCCTGCTCGCCGCCGTGCCGGATGGCGAGCATGAGGCCGAGGGCATCCCCGGCACCGTGCCCCGGCCGGATGCCTGGCCGCCCGGCTGCCGTTTCGCCCCGCGCTGCGCCCATGCCCGCGCGATCTGCGCCACCCCGCCGGTGCTGGAAGTCGTGGACGGCCGCGACATCCGCTGCCTGCGCTGGCGGGAGTTTTCCGCGTGACCCTGGTCCAGGCCGAGGCCATCGAAAAGACTTTTGCCGGCCGCGGCTTCTTCCGCGCCGCGCGCGGGGTGCGCGCGGTCGCCGGCGTCGATGTCGCGCTGGCGCGGGGGGAGGCGCTGGGCGTCGTCGGCGAAAGCGGCTCGGGCAAGAGCACCCTCGGCCGGCTGCTGCTGGGGCTGTTGCCGGTCTCGGCCGGGCGGCTGCGCTTCGATGGCGCGGCGATGCCGGCGCCGGATACCGCGGCCTGGCGGGCCCTGCGCGCCCGCATGGGGATCGTGTTCCAGGACCCCTTCGGCAGCCTGGATGCGCGGCGAAACATCGGGGCGCAGATCGGCGACGGCATCGCCATCCATGGCCATGTCTCCGCCGGCGAACGCGCGACGCGGGTGGCGGGGCTGCTGGCGCAGGTCGGGCTGGACCCGCAGCGCGCCGGCGCCTTCCCGCATGAATTCAGCGGCGGCCAAAGGCAGCGCATCGGCATCGCCCGCGCCCTGGCCTCGGGGCCGGAATTCCTGGTGGCGGATGAGCCGGTCTCGGCGCTGGATGTCTCGATCCAGGCACAGGTGGTGCGGCTGCTCGGCGATCTGCGGCGGGACCTCGGCCTCGCGCTGCTGTTCATCAGCCACGATTTGCTGGTGGTGCGCCACCTCTGCGACCGGGTGCTGGTGATGTATGCGGGGCGGGTGATGGAGGAAGGCCCGGTCGCCGCCCTCTTCGCGCAGCCGCGGCATCCCTATACCCGTGCGCTGCTGTCGGCGACGCCGATGCTGGACCCGGCGCGGCGCATCGCCCGCATCATCCTGCCGGGCGAACCGCCGAGCCCGTCCAACCCACCCTCCGGCTGCGTCTTCCGCACGCGCTGCGCCCATGCCATCGATGCCTGCGCCGGATCGGTGCCGGCACTGCGCCCGATGGAACAGGGACAAAGCGTTGCCTGCATCCGCGCCAAAGACCTCGCCTGACGACAAGGAATCCGCGACATGGCCGAAAAATCCCCGACGAAGGTCCGCATGGGGGAGATCACGGGCGATGAGGCCCGCAGCCTCTACGCCACCAATCCGGTGATCCTGCTGCCCATGGGCAGCCATGAGGACCAGGGGCCGCATGCCCCCATGGGCGACTACTTCATCGCCGAGAAGATGGCCGAGCAGATCGCGCTGCGCGCCACCGCCGAAGGCACCACGACCGTGGTCGCCCCCGTGCTGCCCTTCGGCAAGGGCGACTTCTTCGGCTCGATGCCGGGCGGGATCGCGCTGTCCTACAGCACCGCCCGCGCCGTGCTGGACGACATCTTTGCCAATCTGCTGCGGCACAAGCTGACGAAGCTGATCGTCATCAACGGCCACGGCGGCAACGTGCCGGTGATCAATGACGCGACCCGCGCGATCTGGCTTCGCGACGGGGTGCTGATCCCGGCGATGTATCTCTGGCGCATCGCCTACGGGCTGCTGCCGAAGATCGTGGGGCCGGAGAAGGCCAAGGCCGTCTCCAGCCACGGCGCCGATCCGCTGACCAGCCTCGGGATGCATTTCTTCCCCGAACGGCTGCGACTGGATTTGATGCCGCCGGCAGGACCGAAGTCCAAACCCATGCATATGGGCCTGGGCTTCCAGGGCTGGGGTGCGCTGGATTTCCAGGGGGCGGAGGTCACCGTGCCGCTGGAATATGACGCGGTCAGCCCGAATGCGATCGGCACCGGCGATCCGCATCTGTGCAGCGCCGAGACCGGTGCCGCCCTCGCCGAGCAGTTGACGGTGCTGGGGGCGGGGTTCTGCAAGCATTTTGCGGCGCAGGGCTGACACGTTTTGTGGGAGGGCTTCGCCCTCCCACACCCACCCACCAGGAAACTGAGAGTTTCCTGGACCTTCCTTAGGGGCTAGGCACGGGCCGGACATATCGGATCACACCATGACAGCCGAACAGCGACGGCCCGTTCTTGCCACCCATAGCGGCAAATTCCACTGCGACGAGGTGTTCGCCTACGCCGTGCTGCGGCTCGCGCTGGGCTTTCGCGCGCCCGGGCAGGACCATGTGCTGCTGCGCACGCGCAAGCAGGAGGCGATCGATTCCGCCGATATCGTCTGGGACGTCGGCTTCGTCTTCGATGCCACCACGAACCGCTTCGACCACCACCAGAGCGGCGCGCCGCTGCGCGCGGATGAAACGCCCTTCTCCTCGGCCGGGCTGATCTGGCAGGTCTATGGCGAGGCGGCGGTGGCCGCACTCCTGCCGGATGGCGGGGCGCGAAGCTTCGCCCCGAGGATCGCGGCCGAGATCGACGAAAGCATCGTCCGCAGGATCGACGAGATCGACAATGGTGTCTCGGCGGCAGGCCCGATCCAGCGCGACAGCCTGGGCCTGGCATCGCTGATCGGCGACCTCAACCCCAATTGGGACGATTCGGCGGCCAATGGCCCCGGCGCCGGCGATGCGGCCTTCCTGGAGGCCGCGGCGCTCGCCTCCGCCATGCTGCGCCGGCGCGTGGACGGGTTGCGGGCGAGGCTTGCGGCCGAGGCCAGCGTCCTGGCCGCGCATGCGGCGGGCGAGGACCCGCGCATCCTGGTGCTGGACCGCGGCATGCCCTGGAAGAACACCGTCTTCTCCCATGATCTGCCGGTGCTGTTCACCGTCTCCCCGGCATCCAACGGCAATTGGATGCTGGATACGATGCCGCCGGAACCCGGCTCCTTCGCCCAGCGCCTGCCGCTGCCGGAAGCCTGGGCGGGGCTGCAGGCCGAGGCGCTGGCGGCGACCTCCGGCGTCGCGGATGCGGTCTTCGTGCATCTGCGCCGCTTCGTGGGCGCCGCCCAATCGCGGGCGGGGGCGGTGGAGCTGGCGCGCAAGGCCCTGGCGGGCTGAGGCGTCAGGCGACGCGATCCTGCGCGGGGATCTCCTCCCCGCGCGCCACGCGCTCGATATTGCCGAGCCAATGCCGGATGCCGCGCGCCGCATTCTCCTGCGCGGTCGAGGCCGAATGCGGCGTCACGATCACATGGTCCATTTTCAGGAAAGGGTGATCGGCGGGCGGCGGCTCCTGTTCGAAGACGTCGATCGCGGCCCCGGCCAGCGTGCCGTTGCGCAGGGCCTCGGCCATATCGGCCTCCACCACCACGCCGCCGCGGGCGACATTGACCAGCAGCGCGCCGCGCTTCATCAGCCCGAAGGCGCGGGCATCGATCATGCCGCGGGTTTCCGGCGTCAGCGGGCAGTTCAGGGTGATGAAATCCGACCCCGCCAGCAGCCTGTCCAGCGGCTCCCAGGTCGCGCCCAGGGCGGCTTCCTCGGCCGCCGGCAGCCGGTTGCGGTTGTGGTACAGGATGGGGCAGCCGAAGGCGGCCAGGCGCCTGGCGACCTGCTTGCCGATCGCGCCCATGCCGATGATGCCGACGGTCTTGCCGGAGACGATGATGCTGCGGCGGGAGATCTCGTTCTTCTCCCAGCCGCCGGCGACGGTGCTGTTGTGCGCGGGCACGATGCGGCGCGCGAGGGCCACCAGCACGCCCACGGTGAATTCCGCGACGGCGGTGGCATTGCTGCCGGTGGTGCGGGCGATCTTGATGCCGCGGGCCTGGGCGGCGGGGATGTCGATATTGTCGATGCCGACCCCCCATTTGTGGATCAGCTTCAGCTTCGGCCCGGCGGCCATGATCTCGTCGGTCACGCCGACATCCCACCAGACGGCATAGGTGGCATCGGCGATCGCGGCCTTCAGATCCTCGGCGCTGCGGCCATTGACGCGGGTGATCTCGAAGCCCGGCGCGAGCAGGCTGCGGATCAGCGCCGCCTGATCGTCGGAAATCGGCTGCAGCATCGCGATTTTTTCAGGCATCAGGAAATCTCCACCGTCACAAGGGGGTCGGGGCATCGGGCGAAAACCGCACCCCCGCCCGCGCCAGCCCGCCACCCAGCGCCACCACCGAGCCATCCGCGCGCCAGCAGGCGGCCCCGGTCATCGCACCATCGCCTTCGAAGGCGATGGCGTTCATGCCGCCGCCGATGGTGCGCACGCGCCTGACCGGATGGCCCATGGCGGCCAGCGCCTCGGCGGTGGCGGCGGGGATATTGGGCTCCAGTTCCAGCTCGCCGCCCATGGTCCAGACGCGCGGCGCCTCGACTGCCGATTGCAGCGCCATGCCATGGTCGATCAGATTGACCAGCGCCTGCATCGCCGAGGCGAAGATCCGCAACCCCCCCGGCAGCCCCAGCGCGAAGGCCGGCTTGCCGTCCCGCAGCGCGATCATCGGCGCCATCGAGGTGAAGACGCGCTTGCCCGGCGCGATCGACAGCGCCGCGCCCGGCTTCGGGTCGAAGTTCAGCATGTAGTTGTTGCAGATCAGCCCGGTGCCCGGCACCGCGACCCGCGCGCCGAACAGGCTGTTGATGGTCTGGGTCATGGCGACGATGTTGCCGGCGGCATCGGCGACGGTGACATGCGTCGTATTCGCCGATTCCTTCAGCGAAGGATCGGCCGCCCAATCCTGTGCCCGCGCCAGGTTGATCGCGCCTCGGCGGGTCGCGGCATAGGATTTGGAAATCAGCCGCGGCACCGGCACGGTGACAAAAGCCGGATCGGCGGTGGCGGCGGCGCGGTCGGCGAAGGCGATCTTCAGCACCTCGGCCAGCAGATGCACCGATTCCGGCGTGCCTGAGCCCAGCGCCTTGAGGTCGAAGCCCTCCAGCATGTTCAGCATCTGCGCGACATGCACGCCGGAGGAGGCCGGTGGCGGCGGCCCAAAGATGTCGTAGCCGCGATAGCTGCCATGGATGGGCGCGCGCTCGATCGGGGTTGCGCCATCGAGGTCGGACTGGGAGATGAGGCCCGAGGTCGCGATGATCGCCGCCCCCAGCGGGCCTTGCAGCACCGCCGGCCCCTGCGCCGCGATCGCCCGCAGGGTGTCGGCGTAGACGCCCTGGACCAGCCGCTCCCCGGCCTTGATCCGTGTGCCGCCGGGCAGGAAGCGCGCCGCCAGATCGGCGTCTTGCGCCAGATCGGCCGCGGCATCGCCGATCGCATCGGACAGGTAGGCGGTGGCGAAGAAGCCGCGCGCGGCGGTGCGGATCGCCGGCTGCATCACATCATCCAGCGGCCAGCTGCCGTAGGCGGCCAGCGCATGGCACCAGGCCGGCAGCGACCCCGGCACCGCGAAGGACCGCGGGCCATAGGTATTGGCGCGGTCCAGCACCTCGCCGGCGGCATCCAGCGCATACATGTCGGGCGTGGCGGCGGCCGGGGCGCGGGACAGGCCGTCGATGACGGTATGGCGGCCATCGGCCATGCGGAAATGCGCGACGCCGCCGCCCAGCAGCCCGACCATCATCGGCTCGACCACGGTCAAAGTGAACAGCGCCGCAATGGCGGCGTCCACGGCATTGCCGCCGGCCAGCAGCACCTCCGCACCGGCGGCCGAGGCCAGGGGATGATTCGTGCAGACGACGCCGCGCGATCCGCGCGCCGGCTGCTTCTCCAGGGAAAAGCTCACAGCCCGGCCAGCACCTTGGCGCTGGCGCCGCTGATCTCGCCGAGCTTCTCGCCCTTGGCGACGCGGTCCTGGGTCAGCAGCCCGCGCGCCTGGCGGGCGATGGCGGCCCGCGCCTCGGCCTCGGCTTCCGCAGGCGGCAGCACCAGCACGCCGGATTCATCGCAGAGCACCGCATCGCCCGGCATCACCACCGTGCCGCCGATCGAGACCGGCACGTTCAGCTGCCCGCCCAGGTCGTAGATGCGCGTGGTGATCGGCGCGAGGCCGCGGCCCCAGAGCGGGAAGGCGGAGGCCTCGACCTCCTCCACATCGGTGCAGGGGCCGTCGACGACGCCGGCCTTGGCCCCGGCCGCCTTGGCCGCGACGGTGACGCCGCCGCCCCAGCAGGCGTGGCGGGTATCGCCCAGCCGGTCCACCACCAGGATGTCGCCCGGCCGCAGCAGCCCCAGCGCGTGATGCAGCAAGGTGCTGTCCGCCCCCGGGATCTGCACGGTGACGGCGGTGCCGGCCACGCGCCTGCCGCCCTTGACCAGTTCGGGCACCAGCGCATGCACGCCGCGATCAACGAAGCCCCAGTGGCGCCAATGGCCGATGGTCGCCGTCTCCGCCTGCTCCAGCAGGGCGATGACCTCGGCGCTCAGCTGCTCCGGCATCGGGCCCAGGATGTATTTCGGCATTTTCCACTCAGTCCTTCGACAGGGTGCGGGTCAGCCCCGCGGCACGCTCCACCAGCAGCACGACACCGAGTGCGATGGCGATCAAGACCATGGCCAGTGCCGCGATCAAGGGATCGGTGCGGGTTTCGGCATAGCGGAACAATTCGACCGGCAAGGTGGTCAGCCGCGGCCCGACCAGGAACAGCGAGACCACCGTCTCGTCGAAGCTGACCAGGAAGGCCAGGGCGGCGGCGGCGAAGAGCCCGGGTGCCGCCAGCGGCAGCGTCACCCGCAGCGCTGCCCGCAGCGGCGAGGCGCCGAGGGTGCGCGCCGCCGCTTCCAATTCTTCCGGCACCGCGGCGATCGCCGTGGTCATGATCCGCACGGCAAAGGGCACCGCCAAGGTGCAATGCGCCAGCACCAGCCCGGGCCAGGTCGCGACCAGCTTCATGGGCTGCAGCGCCAGCAGCAGCGCCAGCCCCAGCACCAGCGCCGGCAGCATCAGCGGCGCCACCAGCAGCCCCGCGATTGCCGTGCGGCCGGGAAAACGCAGCCGGGCGATGGCATAGGCCGCCGGCACCCCGAGCAGCAGCGCCAGCAGCGACACGATCAGCGCCAGCAGGGCGGAGGTCGCGAGCGCGCCCATGATCTCCTGATTGCCGGCCAGCGCGACATACCAGCGGAAGGACAGCCCGGGCGGCGGAAAGGCCAGGAAGGGGCCGGAGGAGAAGGACACCGCCGCCACCACGATGGCCGGGGCCAGCAGCAGCAGATAGCCGCAGCCGGCCAGCAGATGCAGCACCGCGCCGGGGCGGCGGGGACCCGCGCCGCTCATCGTCGCGCCATCACGGCGCGAACGCCGCCCAGCACCACCAACCCGCCCAGCAGCAGCATCGCCATGGCCGCCGCCGCCGGCCAGTCGACGGTCTGCAAGGCGAGGTCATAGATCTCGGTCGCCACCACGAAGACGCGGCCGCCGCCCATCAGCCGCGGCGTGATGAAGGCGGAAATCCCCAGCACCAGACAGAGCACGAAGGCCGCCAGCAGCGCCGGCACCGCGAGCGGCAGGGTCACCCGCCAGAATACCCGGCTGCGGGAGGCACCCAGGGTCGCCGCCGCCTCATCCAGCCTTGGGTCCAGCCGGCCGAGCCCGGCCAGCAGCACCAGCACGGCATAGGGCATCAGGCTTTCGGTCAGCCCGATCTGCACCCCCGTCCAATTGTTGATCAGCCGCTGCGCCGGCAGCCCCGCCCAGGACAGCACGGCATTCACCAGCCCGGAATCGCCGAGGATCGCGAGCCAGCCGATGATCCGCGCGGTGCCCGACACCAGCAGCGGCGCCACCGCCGCCAGCGCCAGCGCGCCGCGCCAGGCCGGCGGGGCGGCGCGGATTGAGAGCGTCACTGGCAGCGCCAGCGCCACCGCCGCCGCGGCACAGCCCAGCCCGAGCTGCAGCGTATCGCTGGCCATGGACAGGTTCAGGTCGTCGCTCAGCAGCCGGCCATAGGTGTCCAGACTCACCGCCTCCCGCATCGCGCCCATCTCGTCGGTGCGGTTCAGGCTCATGCGCAGCAGCACGCCGACCGGCAGCAGGAAGCCGAAGGCCATGACGCACAAGGCCGGGGCGGCGAGCAGCCAGCCGATCACAAAGGGAACACGCGCAGCGCCGTGGGCGGCAGGGTCGCGAAACCGGCGTCGCCGGGGCGGAACGGGTCGGCGGCGGCCACTTCGGCCAGCAGCGGGCCGATCGGCGTGTCCAGGGTCAGCAGCGCGGTGGCACCTTCGAAGACCCGGTTGGTCACCCGCGCGGGCAGGTCGCCGGCCTCGGCCAGGGTGATGCGATGCGGGCGGACAAAGACCTGGGCGGGGCCGGGGGCGGGGGTCTCGGTGGCGCCAAACAGCCGGCCGGCGATGCGGATGCGGCCGGGGGCCTCCACCTGCCCCTCGAAGCGGGAACTGCGGCCGACGAAACCCGCGACGAAGGGGGTGGCGGGGGCGTCGAACAGCGCCTCGGGCGGGGCGCATTGTTCCAGCTTTCCGCGGTCCATGACGGCCACGAGGTCGGCCATGGCCAGCGCCTCGGCCTGGTCATGGGTGACGAAGACGGCGGTGGTGCCCAGGCGCCGCTGCAAGGCGCGGATTTCCTCCCGCACCCCGTCGCGCAGCTGCGCATCCAGCGCCGACAGCGGTTCGTCCAGCAGCAAAAGATCCGGCTGGATCGCCAGGGCGCGGGCCAGCGCCACCCGCTGCTGCTGCCCGCCGGACAGGGCGCGCGGCTTGCGCTGGGCGAAATCGGCCAGCCCGACCATGGCCAGCGCCTCGGCCACCCGGGCGGCGCGCTCGGCGCGGGAGAGGCGCCGGGTTTCCAGCCCAAAACCGACATTGCCCGCCGCCGACATATGCGGGAACAGCGCATAGGACTGGAACACCACGCCCATGTTGCGGGCCTCGGGTGCCAGATCCGTGACGTCCCGCCCCGCGACCCGGACGCTTCCGGCATCGGCGCGTTCCAGCCCGGCGATCAGCCGCAGGCTGGTGGTCTTGCCGCAGCCGGACGGGCCGAGCAGCGCCAGCAGCGCGCCACGGGGCACCTCCAGCGTCAGGGCATCGACGGCCGGCGGATTGGCGCCAAAGCGCCGGGTCAGCCCGGACAGGGCCAGATGCGTCTCGGCCACGCGGGGGCCTCAGCGGCTGGAGGCGGGGATGACCTCACGGCGCCAGCGCTGGTTCCAGGGTTCGCGCAGCCGGATCATCTCGTCCCAGTCCACGCCGACGATGCGGCTGCGGTATTCCGGCGCCATCGCGGTGCGGGCCAGCGCGGCCGGGGCTGGGGCGGCATGGGCATTGGTCGGGCCGTAGAACATGCGCTCGGTGAAGGCGGCCTGGACCGGGGCGGAGAGCGCATGCGCCACGAACTGCGCCGCGCGGGCGCGATGCGGGGCATTGGCGACGATGTTGATGGTGTTGATCTGGAAGACGGTGCCCTCGCTCGGCAGCACCACGCCGATGCGGCCCTGCGACTGGTCGGCGTAAAGCTGTGCCCTGGCGTTCCAGCCGGTCGCATAGCGCACCTGGTCGTTCAGGATCATGGTGTAGCCATCGGGCGTCGGCAGGAAGGTCTGCACCAGCGGCGCCAGTTCGCGCAGCCGCGGCCAGACCGGGGTGGCATTGTGCCAGTCCCCGGTCATCGCATGAGCCAGCACCGCGGTCATCGCCAGGCCCTGGATGTTCGGCGGCGCCGAAAGCGCGATCTGCCCGCGATTGGCCGGGTCCCAAAGGGCGGCAAAGCCCGCCGGCGCTGTCGGCACCGATTTGGTGTCGTAGATCAGCACCAAATGGTCATAGGTGACCGCCGGGCCGCAGGCGCCGCCGGCGGGCCTGGCCATCGGGTCCAGCTCGGCGAAGACCGGGAATTCGGCGGCGGTCAGCGGCTCCACCAGCCCCTCGGCGCAGGCCAAAGCGGCGGTGGTCACATCCATGACCACGACATCGATCTGCGGATCGGCCTTCTGGGCCCGCAGGGTGCCCAGCATCTGCGCGCTGTTGCCGGTATCGGCGTATTGCACGCCCCCGAAGGGGTCGGTCACCACCGCGGCGTAATTGTCCTTGAAGATGCCGGCATAGCCCAGGAAGGTCATCGGCTCCTGCGCCAGGGCCGGCGTGGCGAAGGACAAGGCTGCGAGGCAGGCGACCAGATGGCGCATGGGAAACCCCCTGTTTTCCGAAGCGGCGACGCTGGCATGGGGCCGCAGGCCGGGCAACCGAGTCAGACGGTGAATTGCTCGGCGATCACCCGTTCGGACAGCCCATGCCCCGGATCGAACAGCAGAGTGAGCGAAACTGATCGATCTTCGCGCACCTCGACGCGGATGACCTCGCGCACCTCGGTGAAATCGGCGACGGCGGCGACCGGGCGCTTGTCGGCCTCCAGCACCTCGAAGATCACCTCGGCTTCCGAGGGCAGCAGCGCGCCGCGCCAGCGCCGGGGACGGAAGGCGCTGATCGGGGTCAGCGGCAGCAGATTCGCCGAAAGCGGCACGATCGGACCATGCGCCGAGAGGTTGTAGGCGGTGCTGCCGGCCGGGGTGGAGACCAGCACGCCATCGCAGATCAGCTCGGCCAGGCGTTCCCGCCCGTCGATGATGATGCGGATCTTGGCGGCCTGGCGGGTTTCGCGCAGCAGGCTGACCTCGTTGATCGCCAGCGCTTCCCGTCGCACGCCATGGGCGTCCACGGTCACCATGCGCAGCGGATGCAGGGTCGCGGCCTGGGCCTCGGCCAGGCGCCCGGGCAGGTCGTTCTCCGACCAGGCATTCATCAGGAAGCCGACGCTGCCGCGGTTCATGCCATAGACCGGGATGCCGCGATGCAGGAAGCGATGCAGCGTCTCCAGCACGAAGCCGTCGCCGCCGAGGGCGACGATGACATCGGCCTTCTCCGGCGGCAGGTCGCCGTAGAGCGCGACCAGCCGGGCCAGCCCTTCCTGGGCCGCGGGGGCGGCGGAGGCGAGGAAGGCCGCCTTGACGGGGATCAGCCCGCGCCCCGCCCGCAAGCGCCGGCCGGCGCTGCCCGGCCCTGGCGGGGAGTCCTCTGGATCACCGATATGCGCATCTCTCGCCTCCCGGGGCTCTGCCGGGCGCATCAAGCGCCGCGTGCTGCGGCGCGGCAAGAGGGGGAGGCGCCCGCTCAGCGGCCGCCGCGCGGCCAGTCGATGCGCGGCTCGGTCCGGGTCCGGGCGCCGGGCCAGGCGGCAGGGGGCGGGATCGGCGGCGGGGCATTGGGCGCCTCGGCATCGGTCGGCGAGACGCGCGGCGGCGGCTCGGCCCAGCCCTCGTCACTGCTGATGCGCCGGCCGGGGAGGGGTTCGCGGGCGGTCAGGATACGCAGATCGGCCTGGATCTCGTCGAGCTGGACTTCGAGCAGCTCCAGCCGCCCCTTCAGCCCGAAGACCGAGAAGGGCATCAGCAGGAAGGCGACGCCGAAGAGGGCGAGCAGACCCAGCAGCAGCAGCCCGCTCCAGTCCGGCAGGCCGGGAACCGTCAGCCGCTGGACCAGATCGGCCATGCCTAGCCTCCCGTCACGCTCATGTGGCGGGCGACGGCGGCGCGGTCCATGACGAAGTCATGGCCCTTCGGCTTGCGGTCGATTGCCGCCTGGATGTGTTCGCGCAGCCCCTCGTCATCCACCTCGGGGTCGCGCAAGGGGCGGCGCAGATCGGCGGCATCCTCCTGGCCGAGGCACATGTAGAGCGTGCCGGTGCAGGTCAGCCGGACCCGGTTGCAGGATTCGCAGAAGTTGTGGGTCATGGGCGTGATCAGCCCGAGCCTGCCGCCGGTCTCGCCCACGTCGTAGTAGCGCGCGGGGCCGCCGGTGGTGTGCAGGCTTTCGGTCAGCGTCCAGGTCTTGCGCAGGCGCTGGCGGACCAGCGACAGCGGCAGATACTGGTCGGTGCGGTCGCCCGAGATGTCGCCCATCGGCATGGTCTCGATCAGCGTGAGGTCGAAGCCGTGCTCGCCGCACCAGGCGAGCATGCGGTCGTATTCCTCCTCGTTCACGCCCTTCAGCGCGACGGTGTTGATCTTGATCTTCAGCCCGGCGGCGCGGGCGGCGAAGATGCCGTCGAGCGTCGGCTCCAGCTTGCCCCAGCGGGTGATGGCGGCAAACTTTTGGGGGTCCAGCGTGTCCAGGCTGACGTTGATGCGGCGGACCCCCGCCGAATACAGCTGGTCGGCCATCTTGGTCAGCTGGGACCCGTTGGTAGTGATCGTCAGCTCCGTCAGCCCGCCCGCACCGATGCGGGCGCCGAGGCTGCGGACCAGGGAGATCATGTTCTTGCGCACCAGCGGCTCGCCGCCGGTCAGGCGGATGCGCTCTACCCCCAGACCGATGAAGCTGCCGCAGAGCCGGTCCAGCTCCTCCAGCGTCAGCACTTCGGACTTGGGCAGGAAGGTCATGTCCTCCGCCATGCAATAGACGCAGCGCAGGTCGCAGCGGTCGGTGACCGAAACGCGGAGGTAGGAGATCCGCCGGCCGAACGGATCGAGCATGAGGGGCCTGTCCTTCCGTGAGAAAAATTGGCGGATTGCTTGGGCTGCCCCGCGCGACACCGCCAAAGCGGGATTTGGTCCGATCCCCCCCCTGACCGCAAGCCCCCCGCGGCGCGCCTCGGCCAGAAATGCCCCGGAAATGCCCGGCAAGAGGTCGGGACCGGGGTCAGAACAGCAGGGCGAAGCCGCCGGCCAGCGCCAGCAACAGCTGGGCGCAGCGCCGGAACCAGACAATGGGCAGGATATGGAACAGCCGCGCGCCCAGCGGGACCCCGGCCATCATGAGCAGCGGGGTGGAGACCAGCAGCGCCATCACCAGGATGACCGGCACCCCGCCGAGCGGGCCGAGCAGCGTGGAGAAGACCGGCGACAGCAGGATGGCGGTGCCGAACCCGGAATAGCCCCGCATCAGCCCCGCGACCGCGGTCGCGGCCACCGCCACCCAGGACTGCCAGGTGGCCGGCAGGGCGGTCAGCGCCGCCAGGAATTCGGTCATCCTGCCGAAGGGGCCTCGTCCACGATCTCCAGCGCGACCACCGCCGCGTTGATCAGCACCTTGCCCGCATCCTCGAAGTTCACGGTCACCCGGTCGCCGATCACCGACTGGACCTGGCCGATCCCCCAGTCGGGCCGGGCCGGATGGCGCACCCGCATCCCGGGTTCGATAAGAAATGACATGACCCTGCCTACCATCCCGTCGAGTTTACCGCTTCGCAAGGCCTTCGGAGCTAACACTTCATGTCTCATCGGGACAGACTGGGGCGATGACGACCGAGACGGATCTTGCCGGGGTATCCGCCCTGCGTCTCGCGCAGGCGCTGTGCGCCCGGCTGTGCCACGACCTCGGCGGGCCGGTGGGCATGGTCGCCGCCGTCCTGGAAATGGGGCTGGGCGGGGATCCGGGCGGGGATCCGGGCGGGGATCCGGGCGGGGGGCGCGCGGCCGGCGCCGAAGCCGCCGGGGAAGCCGCGCAGATCGCGCTGGAGAGCGCCCAGGCCATCCGCGCCCGGCTGCGGCTGTGGCGCGCCGCCTGCGGCGGCGACACCGGCCCGATGCCGGCGGCGGGCTTGGCGGAGTTGCTGGGCCCGGTGCTCGCGGGCGGGCGGGTCAGTCTTCACGCGGCGCTGCCGGCGGAGACGGTGCTGCCCCCCGCCGCGGCACAGCTTGGCCTGGTCGCCGCCATGCTGGCGGTGGAGGCGCTGCCGCGCGGCGGGGTCGTGCAGCTCGCCGGCTCGGCGGATGAGCTTCAACTGCTGCTGGACGGGCCGAATGCGCGCTGGCCCTCCGCGCTGACCGCCGCCTTGGCGGGGCGCGTGGAGGAGCCCGACCCGCGCACGGTGCTGGCGCCGGTGCTGGTCAACCTTGCCCAGGCGGAGGGGTGGCGGGTCAGCCTCGCCTTCGGCCCGGGCATGCTGCCGGGGCCGCTGCTGATCAGCCGCCGGTAGGGGCGGCAGCGGCGAGCGGCGGGGTGCCGAAGGGGCCCCGCGGGGGCGCCGCGAAAACCGTCATCTCCGGACAGATCGGCGCCACGGCCTTTACCCTTCCTTCGCTCGCCCCCTCGCAGTCTGCGCGCTCATGAACCGCAGTTCCGGGGTACGCCATGGACGATCTGCTCGCCGATTTCCTGACCGAGACGAACGAGGGGCTGGTCGCGCTGGATGCGGCGCTGGTGAAGCTGGAACGCTCGCCGGACGACAAGCCGACCTTGTCGGAAATTTTTCGCCTGGTGCACACCATCAAGGGGACCTGCGGCTTCCTCGGCCTGTCGCGGCTGGAACATGTGGCGCATGCGGCCGAGAATGTGCTGGGCAAGTACCGCGACGGCAGCCTTGCGGTCAGCGGCGATGGCATCACGCTGGTGCTGTCCTCGCTGGACCGCATCAAGATGATCGTGACCGGCATCGAACGCGCGGGCTCCGAACCGGCCGGGGATGACCAGCCGCTGATCGCCGCCCTCGACGCCGCCTCCGAGGGGCGCGCCCCGGCGTCGGCCGCCGCCATGCCGGTCGCTGCCCCCGTCGCCCCGCCCGTCGCCCCGCCCGTCGCCAGCCTGGTCGCCGCGCCCGTCGCCAGCCTGCCGGTCGCCGAAGCGCGCGAGGTTGTGGTGCCCGAGATTGCGGTGCCCGAGATTGCAGTGGCCGAGGTCGCGGCGGCCCCCCGCTCGCGCCCGGCCGTCGAAACCGCGCCGGAACCCGAGGCCGGCGCCATCCTGGCGCCGCAGACCATCCGCGTCTCGGTGGATGTGCTGGAAGACCTGATGACCCTGGTCAGCGAACTGGTGCTGACCCGCAACCAGCTGATGCAGCTGGTCCGCGCTTCCGGCGACAACGCCTTTGCGGTGCCGCTGCAGCGGCTGTCGCACATCACCACCGACCTGCAGGAAGGGGTGATGAAGACCCGCATGCAGCCGATCGGCAATGCCTGGGCCAAGCTGCCGCGCCTCGTGCGCGACCTGTCGGTCGAACTCGGCAAGAAGATCGAGCTGGACATGCGTGGCGCCGAGACGGAACTCGACCGCCAGGTGCTCGAACTGATCAAGGACCCGCTGACGCATATGGTCCGCAACAGCGGCGACCATGGCCTCGAAACCCCGGCGCAGCGCCGTGCGGCGGGCAAGCCCGATGCCGGGCGGATCATCCTGAACGCCTATCACCAGGGCGGCCACATCATCATCGAGGTCGGCGACGACGGCCGCGGCCTGCCGGTGGACCGCATCCGCCAGAAGGCGCTGGCCAATGGGCTGGCGACCGAGGCCGAGCTCGCCGGCATGGCCGAGCACGAGATCCAGCGCTTCATCTTCCGCGCGGGGTTTTCCACCGCGGCGGCGGTCACCGCGGTATCGGGGCGCGGCGTCGGCATGGATGTGGTGAAGACCAACATCGAGAAGATCGGCGGCACCATCGAGCTGCGCTCCCGCGAAGGCCGCGGCACCACCTTCATCATCAAGATCCCGCTGACGCTCGCGATCGTCTCGGCGCTGGTGGTAGCGGCCGGCGGCGAACGCTTCGCGATCCCGCAGATCGGCGTGCTGGAACTGGTCCGCGTCGGCGGCGGCGGCGCCACCGTCGAACGGGTCAACGACACCCCGGTCCTGCGGCTGCGCGACCGGCTGCTGCCGCTGGTCTCGCTGGCCTCGCTGCTGCGGCTGGATGCGCCGGCCGAACGGGGCGAGGACGCCGCCTTCGTCATCGTCACCCAGGTCGGGCCGCATGTCTTCGGCATCATTGTCGACCGCGTCTTCGACACCGAGGAGATCGTCGTCAAGCCGGTTGCGCCGATCCTGCGCCATGTCACCATGTTCAGCGGCAACACCATCCTCGGCGATGGCTCGGTCATCATGATCCTCGATCCCAACGGCATCGCGCGCGCGACCGGCGTCGGCGCCGATGAGGTGGCCGAGGAAGCCTCGGCCACCGCCGTCGCCAATGCGCGTTCCCATTCGCGCACCGCCATGCTGTTGTTCCGCGCCGGCGACACCACGCCCAAGGCGGTGCCGCTCGGGCTGGTCGCGCGGCTGGAGGATATCTCCGCCGACCAGATCGAGCTCTCGGGCGGCCAGCCCGTGGTGCAGTATCGCGGCAAGCTGATGCCGCTGGTCCCGATCGGCGGGCAATGGACACGGCCCGAACCCGGCACGCGGCAATCGGTGCTGGTCTTCAACGAACGCGACCGCGCGCTGGGGCTGATGGTCGACGAGATCCTCGATGTCGTCGAGGAAAGGCTGACCATCGAATCCCAGCAGGACCAGCCGGGGTTCCTCGGCAGCGCGGTGATCGCGGGCAAGGTCACCGAGGTGCTGGACTGTGCCTATTGGCTGCGCCAGGCCGGCGAGGACTGGTTCGGCCCGGAACTGCGCCAGCAGGCCAGCGCCCGCGTGCTGATCGTGGAAGACAGCGCCTTCTTCCGCAACCTCGTGGTGCCGACGCTGTCTTCCGTCGGCTACGAGGTCACCGCGGTCGACGACGCGCTGGCGGCGCTGCGGCTGCGCGAGGCGGGGCGGGAATTCGACATCATCGTCTCCGACATCGAGATGCCGGGCATGGACGGCTTCGCCTTCGCCGCGGCGGTGCGCGAGGGCGGGGCCTGGCGCGACCTGCCGATGATCGCGCTGTCGGGCCGCGCCGGGGCGGCCGATGTCGCCCACGGCCGCGACGTCGGCTTCACCGATTACGTCGGCAAGTTCGACCGCGCGGCGGTGCTGCGCAGCCTGGCCGACTGCCTCGCCCATGTCGGCGCCTGAGAGGAAGATGACGATGCAGACCCAGACCCAGATGCAGGCCCCGAATCAGGCATCCATGCAGCAGCAGGCGGCGCGCGGCGGCGCGCCGGCCGAGGACGCGGGGATCGTCTTCCTGACCCTGACCGTCGCGGGCAAGCCCTGCGCGGTGCCGGCGCTGTCGGTGCGCGACGTGCTCGGGCCGCAGACCATCACCCGCATCCCGCTGGCCCCGCCCGAGGTCGCCGGCAGCCTGAACCTGCGCGGCCGCATCGTGACCGCGATCGACCTGCGCCGGCGCCTCGGCCTCGGCCCGCGTGAGCCGGGGGCGCCGGCGCCGATGAGCGTGGTCGTCGAACATGGCGGCGAACTCTACAGCCTGCTGTCCGACGCGGTGGGCGAGGTGGTGCCGCTGCATGCCCGCGACGCCGCCCCCAACCCGCCGACCCTGGACCCGCTGTGGCGCGAGGTCAGCCGCGGCGTGCATCGCCAGGACGGGCGGCTGCTGATCGTGCTGGACATCGAAGGCGTCCTTGCCTTCGGCCCGATGTGACGGGGGCTGGCATGGAGCGCTCGGCGCTGGTGGTGGATGACAGCCGCGTGGTGCGAAAAGCCGCGCGGCGGATGCTGGAAGGCTTCGGCTTCACGGTGCGCGAGGCCGAGGATGGCGCCCAGGCCCTGGCCGCCTGCCGGGCGCAGCCGCTGCCGACGATGGTCCTGCTGGACTGGAACATGCCGGTGATGGACGGCATCACCTTCCTGCGCGCCGCCCGGGCGGAATTCGGCGCGGAGCAGCCGCGGATCGTGCTCTGCACCACCGAGTCGGAATTTTCGCGGATTGTGGAGGCGCTGCAGGCGGGTGCGCAGGAATACATCATGAAGCCTTTCGATGCCGCGATCCTCGGCAGCAAGCTGGCGCAGATCGGGCTGCTGGACGAAGCCGAGGTCCCGGCGTGACGGGGCCGGCCCCGGCGGCCGTCCCGGTCCTGCCCGTGCGTGTCCTGCTTTGCGACGACAGCCCGACCGCGCGCGGCGCCATGGCGCGGGTGCTGGAGGCGGATGGCGGCATCACCGTCGTCGGCCGCGTCGGCGACGGTCGCGCGGCGCTGGAGGCGGCGAAGACCCTGCGGCCCGATGTGGTGCTGCTGGACCTGGAAATGCCGGTGATGGACGGCATGACCGCGCTGCCGCTGCTGCTGCGCGAAAACCCGCAGCTGGTGGTGATCGTGGCCAGCGCGCTGACCCAGCGTGGGGCCTCGGCGGCGATGGCGGCGCTGCGGGCGGGGGCGGCGGATTACGTGCCGAAACCCGGGGCGGCCGGCGGCGGCATCCGCGACCCCGCCTTCCGCGCCGAGCTGATCGAGAAGGTGAAGGGCTGGGCCAGGGTGCAGGCGCGGCGCAAGGCCGCTGCCGCGACGCCGGTCGCGGCGATGCCAGCGGCGGCGATGCCGGTTGCCGGGATGCCGGGGGCGGCCCCCGCGGTGACGCCTGTCGTCGTCCCGGTCGCGACCCCGGTGGTCCTGGCCCCGCCGCCACGCCCGGGCGTGCGGCCGCGGGCGATCGGCATCGGCAGCAGCACCGGTGGCCCGCAGGCGCTGGCGCAGCTGATCCGCCGGCTGGTGCCGGCGCCGCTGCTGCCGATGCTGCTGGTGCAGCATATGCCGCCGGGCTTCACGGCGATGCTGGCCGACCACCTCGGCCAGCTCGGCGGGCCGCCGGCCGCCGAGGCGAGGGATGGCGAGCCGCTGTTGCCTGGGCGCATCTATGTGGCGCCCGGCGACCATCACCTGCTGGCCGAGCGCGATGGCGCCGGGGTGCTGTTTGCCCGGCTGACCCAGGATGCGCCGGAAAATTTCTGTCGCCCGGCCGTCGATCCCATGCTGCGCAGCCTGGTGCGGGCCTGCGACGGGCGGGTGCTCGCGGTGATCCTGACGGGGATGGGCCATGACGGGCTGGCCGGCTGCCAGGCGGTCGCCAAGGCGGGCGGCAGCGTGCTGGCGCAGGACGAGGCTTCCTCGGTGGTCTGGGGCATGCCCGGGGCGGTAGCGCGGGCCGGGCTGGCCGTCGCCCTGGCCCCGCCCGAGGTCCTGGCCGAGCGGGTGCTGGCGCTCTGCGCGGGGGATCTCCGCGCCCGGACGGAGCGGATGCGGGCGATCGGGGCATGAGATACCGTCTCCTCCAGCAAGCGCTTTCTTCATGTGCCGCAGGGGCGCGGGGTTGCGCTGTTTGGTGGCTCCACCGCGCGCCCCTGCTC
>Ga0255334_1000518_pt1 | contig 29057 bp, 29 predicted proteins | sample EtOH5_35cm_T3_12_FD_202080 | JGI IMG/M metagenome (GOLD analysis project Ga0255334, IMG submission 202080) | Sandy soil microbial communities from University of British Columbia, Vancouver, Canada - EtOH5_35cm_T3_129 | ecosystem: Engineered > Artificial ecosystem > Sand microcosm > Unclassified ... | reverse complement strand
GACCATTTTTGGGTCGTTAGCTCAGTTGGTAGAGCAGTTGGCTTTTAACCAATTGGTCGTAGGTTCGAATCCCACACGACCCACCATTTTTGAAACCAGCTAGCGCTGGAATCGAATCTTAAGATCAGACGCCAAAAGCTCTGTTCGCAGAAGGCGCCTTTAAAAGGTGCCTTTTTTTTACCGGGGTATAGCGCAGTCCGGTAGCGCGCCTGCTTTGGGAGCAGGATGTCAGGAGTTCGAATCCCCTTACCCCGACCATATTAAAAATCCTCGTATTGAAAGATACGGGGATTTTTTTTGTCTTCGAAAAAGCCAAATCCTTTCAAGTCATCGTACAACTAGCCGATAACGAGCTGTCGAGGCCAGACGCGGCCTCCCATTCAAGCCAACAACAAGAAAGGCGCTCGTTATGTTTCTTCGTCAGCTGAATATTGCCCCCCGTGCCGCGCTGGGTTTCGCCTTGATCGCCGCGTTGGTGGCGTTGCTCGGGATGTTTGCCCTGGGGCAAATGTCGAGCATTCGCGAGAGCGAGGTTGCCGTGGAGAAGCAATGGCTGCCGAGCATCCGCGGGGGTGACGAGATTCGCGAACTGATGTTGCGCATCCGCACCATTTCCTTGCGCATGGCGCTGGATCAGGACCCAAAGAATATTCCGACCTACCGCGGTCAGATGGACACCCGCGACAAGGAGTTGAGCAACAAGATCGCGGCTTATGACCAGCTGGTCGACACCGCCGAAGGCCAGGCCTTGTATGACCAGTTCAAAACCACCTTCGCCGCCTATCGTACCGGCATTGCCCAGTCGTTCACCCTCGCAGAGCAAGGGCGCCGTGACGAATTGACCAAACTGCTGCTGGTCGACATGAAAACCGTGGTCGATGGTTCCGGCAAACAGCTCAGTGATCTGGCGGATCTGTTCGCCAGACAGGTCGCCGCTGAAAGCCAGAAATCCGCAGCGCACTATGAAACATCGCGGACGATTGTCAGTTTGTTTGTCGCGTTAGCGGCGCTGGCGACGGTAGGGCTTGCGATGTTGCTTACTCGCAGCATCGTCCGTCCTTTGAATGAAGCGCTGATTGTTGCGGAGAGCGTGGCGCAGGGCGATCTGACCCGTCCGATCGCAACCCATGGCAACGACGAAGTGACCCGTTTGCTCAAGGCGCTGGCGACCATGCAGCAGAACCTGCGTGAAACTCTGCAAGCCATCAGCGGTTCAGCGACTCAGTTGGCGACGGCGGCTGACGAGTTGAACGCCGTTACCCTCGACAGCACCCAGGGCCTGCAACAACAGAACAACGAAATTGAGCAGGCCGCCACGGCGGTCAACGAGATGACCAGCGCCGTGGAAGAGGTAGCGCGTAACGCCGTGTCGACTTCCGATGCCACTCGCCAGTCCAGCGAATCGGCGCATCTGGGCCAGGAGCGGGTTGGCGAAACCGCCAGCGCCATCAGCGCCTTGGCCAAGGATGTGCAGCACACCGGTGAATTGGTGCAGTCGCTGGCCAATCAATCCCAGGACATTGGCAAGGTGCTGGATGTGATTCGGGCTATCGCTGAGCAAACCAACCTGTTGGCGCTCAACGCAGCCATTGAAGCAGCGCGCGCGGGTGAAAGTGGGCGCGGATTCGCGGTGGTGGCTGATGAGGTGCGTGCACTGGCGCATCGCACCCAACAGTCGACCCAGGAAATCGAGCAGATGGTCCAGGGTATGCGCAACGGCTCGAGTCTGGCGCTGGACTCCATGAACGCCAGCGCATCCCGTGCCGCCAGCACACTGGTGTTGGCTGAGCGGGCCGGCGATGCATTGCAGACCATCACGGCGTCGGTTCACGAGATTCACGAGCGCAATCTGGTGATCGCCAGTGCTGCGGAAGAACAGGCGCAGGTAGCTCGGGAAGTGGATCGCAATTTGGTGAATATCCGCGATCTGTCGGTGCGTTCCGCCTCCGGTGCCGATCAGACCAGTGCTTCCAGTCATGAACTGGCGAAGTTGGCCAATGCACTGCAGGGCATGGTGCAGCGTTTTCGGGTGTAAACCCAGACGAAAAAAGCCGCGTTTCTCAATCGAGAAACGCGGCTTTTTTTCTGGGAGGCTTAGGCGCCGTCCTGGTCTTTCAGGTGCTCGAACAGGCCTTTTGGCATTTTTTTGCCGTTGGCTTCGAAGTTGGCTTTCACGTTGTCGTAAGCCTCTTGCTCGTCGATGAAGCCATCGTGGTTGGTATCGATCTTGTCGAAGTTGGACTTCGGTGCGACTTTCTGGAATTCGGCGCGGGACACCTTGCCGTCACCGTCGGTGTCGGTTTTTGCCATCGACGCATCGCCACACTTGCCTTCGCCACATTTTCCTTCAGGGGTTTTCACCACTTGTTCGGCCGAGGCCAGCAGGTAGCCCTGGGTCAAAGGCTGCGAAGCGAAAGCGGAGCCGGTCAACATCATGCCGCCGGCCAGGACTGCGCCGAGCAAACCGACAGTGTTTTTGGTGGTACGGGACATTTCAATTCTCCTGGGTTGCACGACACAACCGTTCGATAAAAGACGCCACGTAAGTGCGGCGATAACCGTAGCTGGCTGGGTGCCTTGCTCGGATGTGGTCATTTAGCGGGCAGGGTGTATCGCTACTGTGTCGCGCAAGGGAGGAGTTTGTAAGCGAAGGGGCGAAATCGTGTGGGAGATACAGTAAGACACGGATCTTAAAAACAACGGAGATCCAATGTGGGAGCGGCGGTGCGACGATTCGACTTGCTCGCACCGCCGCTCCCACACCAGATCGCGTTAATGCAGCTTCAGACGCGGCTCTGTTCCGCGCCCGATCTTGCTGCCCAACATCAACATCGCCGTGCGGAACGCGCCATACAGCGCCATTTGATGCATGCGGTACAGCGACACATAAAACATCCGCGCCAGCCAACCCTCGAGCATCACGCTGCCGGTCAGGTTGCCCATCAAGTTACCCACAGCCGAAAAACGTGACAGCGAAATCAGCGAGCCGTAGTCGGTGTACTTGTACACAGGCAACGGTTTGCCTTCGATCCGCAGCTTCAACGACTTGGCCAGCAACGACGCCTGTTGATGCGCAGCCTGGGCGCGCGGCGGCACATTGCGATCGGTGCCCGGCTGCGGGCAGGCCGCGCAGTCACCGAAGGCGAAGATGTTTTCGTCGCGGGTGGTTTGCAGCGTCGGCAGCACTTGCAACTGGTTGATGCGGTTGGTTTCCAGACCATCGATGTCCTTGAGGAAACCCGGCGCACGAATGCCGGCGGCCCAGACCTTGAGGCTGGCATTGATCACTTTGCCATCGGCGGTGATCAGGCTATCGGCGGTTACTTCACTGACGGCCGCATTGGTCATGACGTTGACCCCGAGTTTCTCCAGGGTTTTATGCACAGGGCCGCCGATCCGTTCCGGCAATGCTGGCAGTACCCGTGGACCGGCTTCGATCAGGGTGATGTGCATGTTTTCCGGTTTGATCCGGTCCAGGCCATACGCCGCCAGTTCATGCGCAGCGTTGTGCAATTCGGCGGCCAGTTCGACGCCCGTGGCGCCGGCGCCGACGATCGCTACGCTGATCTGCTGCACCACATCCGTTTGCCCGGCGTGGGCGCGCAAATAATGGTTCAACAGTTGCTGGTGGAAACGCTCGGCCTGTTTGCGGGTGTCGAGGAACAGGCAATGCTGCGCCGCGCCCTGGGTGCCGAAATCGTTGGTGGTGCTGCCGACGGCGATCACCAGCGAGTCGTAAGACACTTCACGCGCCGGCACCAGTTCCAGGCCGGCTTCGTCATAAGTGGCGGCCAGCTGGATTTTTTTCTGCGCGCGATCAAGCCCGCTCATGCGCCCCAGCTGGAACTCGAAGTGGTTCCATTTCGCCTGGGCGACATAGTTGAGTTCGTCTTCGGAAGAGTTCAGCGACCCGGCCGCCACTTCGTGCAACAGCGGTTTCCAGATGTGGGTCAGGTTCGCGTCGACCAGCATCACACTGGCCGTGCCGCGCTTGCCCAGAGTCTTACCCAGACGGGTAGCCAACTCCAGACCGCCGGCGCCGCCGCCAACGATGACAATACGATGAGTCATGGGGATATCTCGCAAGGCTAAAAGAAATCGGTGCAATTACCCGAGCGAGCGCAAAGCAGCTCATAGCGTCAGGTAACTGATAAGTCGGCTCAACAGGCCCAGGCCTATGGTCACTGCCAATACCACCACCAGGAGCATCCACGGCCGGAAAGGCCGGCGCTCGACTCGGTGCTGGGACAGGTGCAGGTACTCTTCGACATGCTTCTGGTCGTCGGGGTTCAGGCGGCTGGTCATATCGGGCCTCGTCAGGGGTAGACGTTGCTGAATGTGTAGAAGCTACAGGGGTTTTTACCCCACGTTGAACGGAGCATAGCCGCTGGCGGGAATCGGCTCGACGCTGACTGTATCGTCCAGCCGAATGATTCCACTTTGTAACACTCGTGCAGTGATTCCGCCATGGCCGCGAACGGCCTGAAAGGTTCCAGGGCCAAGGTTGTTTTGCAGGCGCGCGCAAGGTTGGCACCAACCGGTGGTTTCGAAAATCGCCTGGCCGATTTTGAAGCGACGGCCCTTGAGGCTGAACAGGTTGATACCGCTGATAACGAGATTGCGCCGTAAATCATTAGGCAACACCGGTTTGTCTTCCGCACGGCCCATGAGCGAGCTGATCACCGCCAGATGTTCCCATTGAATCAACGTCACTTGTCGCGCATTACGTGCGCCAGGGCGAGCGCGATCACCGGTCAACCCGGCCTCGAGTCGCGCCTCTACGGCGTCCAGTTCGATCATCGGCACGTGAGGTGCGGGGCGTACGCCAATCCAGCGAACACGGCCAATTTGCGGGACTTCAGCGATCAGTTCCTGCAATGGGCTCACAGGCTGATCCCGACATCAAAGAGGATGCTGCGCCCCAGGTTGCTGCGCAGAAAGTCCGGTGCATCCGGATGGGCGAACAGCACGCGAGCGAATGTCGGGCCCACCAGCGACAACGAGCGCCAGCCCTGGCGCAAGTATTCGGTGGGCGGCGGGAAATGGCTGTTGAGGTCGAGGACTTCGCGCTTGAGGCTGGCGAAGGCGATGATGTCCAGCTCGCCTAAATCCATGCCGCGTTCTTTGTAGTTGTGCGCTTTCTTGCGCAAGGTTGGCGCCAGTCTCAGCAAAAATTCATTGGCTGGAATGCGTCTGGGCTTGGCCTCGCGGCGCACCAGCGAACTCAGGGAAAACGCACTGCGCCGCCGCTGCAGCTCATCGCGCCATTCATCATTGAGACGCCGGCCCTCGTCGAGCACGAAAAACACTTCGAAATTCGCATCGCGAAACAGCACATCCGGCGGTTCCCCGGCGGGGGTGAACTCGTCGACGCGGTAAGGAATGTTCAGGCCTTGCAGCAGGCGCTGGCACACCCAACGCTCACGCTCCCATTTGCGGGCATTGGAGAGAAACGCGTTGGCTTGCTCGGCCGCGATGGTCAGCAGGCGTAAATAATCTGAGTCATCCATAGGCCCAAGCTTAGCGTTCAAATGCGACAACCTGAAAGCTTTGCATTGAAACGACGTCGTAATGGCCCGATAGACGTCATCGGCGCTCGGGTATCAGCGGGTTTCTTCGATTGTTGTTACGGCGAACAAGTGTGCAATACAGGCGGTGTAGACTGGACTCATTGCGCTCCAGCGCCTCAACGAAGGGGAATGTCGTGAAATTATGGCCCGTGTTATTGCTCAGTCTTGTGCCTCTTTGGGCTCAGGCGCTGGAGGTGGGGGAACGGCTGGCGCCGTGGACCTTGCTTGATCAATTCGATCAGGCCTTTACGTTCGACAACCAGACTCAGACGCTGCTGGTGGCGCGCAGCATGGACGCCGCGAAACTGGTCGACGCCGCACTGCAGGGCCAGCCCAAGGGCTATCTGGAAGCCCGGCACGCAGTATTTGTCGCGGATATCCAGCGAATGCCTCGGCTGATCGCGAAGATGTTCGCAGTACCGGCCATGCGCGATTATTCCTATCGCGTGATGCTTGACCGTGACGGGCGCGTGGCGCCGCGCTATCCCGGGGCTGTGGATAAAGTGTTGTGGCTGGAGCTCAAGGACGGTCACGTGGTCGCTGAGCACGAATACGCCACGGCGGCACAACTGCGAGAGGCACTGGAGAAGGCCCGGCCGTGATCGGGCTTCAGTTCGGTATGCGTTGACTTGTTCGGCCGCAAGGGTCAGCAGGTGTCAGTAGTCGGGGTCATCCATAGACCCCGGCTTGGCGTCCAAAGTTAATCGCCAGGAAAACTGTTTGTCGCGCAGGAGCAAAGCCTGCCGCGAGATCCCTCCCTCCCGCGCCCGATTCAGGGCCCTGCACAAAACGGATAGCGATCTGCGCAAAGCGGATATTGCCCCGCGCCTGGCAACTTTACCCTCGGCTTTACGGGACGTTAGCCGCTTTACCGACGCTCTGAAAAAAACAACAACAAGAGATAAATGCCATGCGCAAGATTGACGTACATGAGGTTATCGACAACGCACGATTCAATCGCTTCCACTGGATGGTGCTGTTCTGGTGTGCCCTGATCATCATCTTCGACGGTTACGACCTGGTGATTTACGGAGTCGTGCTGCCGATGCTGATGAAAGAGTGGGGGCTCAGTCCCTTGCAGGCCGGCGCGCTGGGAAGTTACGCATTGTTTGGAATGATGTTCGGCGCGCTGTTTTTCGGCCCGCTCTCGGACAGGATCGGCCGCAAGAAAGCCATTACGATCTGCGTGATGCTCTTCAGCGGTTTTACCGTGCTCAACGGTTTTGCCCGTAATCCCACCGAGTTTGGAATCTGCCGGTTTATCGCCGGGCTGGGCATCGGCGGGGTGATGCCTAATGTCGTTGCGCTGATGAACGAGTACGCGCCGAAGAAAATCCGCAGCACGCTGGTGGCGATCATGTTCAGCGGTTACTCCGTGGGCGGCATGCTCTCGGCGGGGCTGGGCATCGTGCTGATCCCGAGCTTCGGCTGGCAATCGGTGTTTTACGTCGCGGTGCTGCCGTTGGTGTTGTTGCCGCTGATCATGTACTTCCTGCCCGAGTCGGTGGGTTTCATGCTGCGTCAGGGACGCAATGAAGAAGCGCGCACGATTCTCCAGCGGGTCGAACCGGCGTACATCGCGCAGACCAGCGATCAGTTGCACATGAGCGAAGTGAAGGGCACCGGCACCCCCGTGCTGCAACTGTTTCGCGAGGGACGGGCGCTGCGCACGCTGATGCTGTGGCTGGCGTTTTTCTGCTGCCTGCTGATGGTCTACGCCTTGAGTTCGTGGCTGCCGAAACTGATGGCCAACGCCGGTTACAGCCTGGGTTCGAGCCTGTCGTTCCTGTTGGTGCTCAACTTCGGCGCGATTTTCGGCGCGGTCGGCGGCGGCGTTCTGGGTGACAAACTGAACCTGCCGCGGGTGTTGGCGGTGTTCTTTGCCCTGGCGGCGGTGTCGATCACTTTGCTGGGCTTCAACAGCCCGATGCCGGTGTTGTACCTGCTGATCGCCATTGCCGGCGCCACCACCATCGGCTCGCAGATTCTGCTGTACGCCTGCGCCGCGCAGTTCTACTCCATGACCATTCGCTCCACCGGTCTGGGCTGGGCCTCGGGCATCGGGCGCAACGGCGCGATTGTCGGTCCGCTGCTGGGCGGCGCGTTGCTCGGGATCAGCCTGCCGCTGCAACTCAACTTCATGGCATTTGCCTTGCCTGGCGCGGTGGCCGCGATTGCCATGACGGTGTTTGCCATCAGCAGCCGGCGCAGCACTCGACAGGCGTTGGCGGACGTGCGCCACGGTACGGCGGGCGGGTCTGTCGGCGAAGCTTCATGAGGGCGTTAGTCCGGGACTTTTCCCTGTCGGCGGCGGTCGCCGGATTCATTGCCACAGTGATTTCCTACGCCGGCCCGTTGGTGATTATTTTCCAGGCCGCCGAGACGGCGCAGCTGTCGCGGGAAGTGCTGTCATCGTGGGTCTGGGCGATCTCCATCGGCAGCGCGGTGCTCGGCATCGGTTTGAGCCTGCGTTACCGCGTGCCGGTGATTATCGCGTGGTCGGCGCCGGGCTCAGCGTTGCTGGTGGCGCTGTTGCCGGGGATCTCCATGCCGGAGGCGGTGGGTGCGTATCTGGTCAGCAGCCTGATCATTTTCCTGGTGGGGGTGTCGGGGGCGTTTGACCGGATCATCGGCAAACTCCCCGCAGCCATTGCGGCAGCGATGCTGGCAGGGATTCTGTTCAGTTTCGGCACGGGCTTGTTCGTCTCGTTGCAGGGCAAGCCGCTGTTGGTGCTGGCGATGTTTGTCACGTACCTGATCTGCAAACGGCTGATGCCGCGTTATGCGGTGTTGATGGTGCTGCTGGTGGGTTGCTCGATGGCCTTTCTCGCTGGCGATTTGCACAGCGAAGCGTTGGTGATCGGCTTGGCCACGCCGGTGTGGATTACGCCCGAGTTCAGCCTGAGCGCCACCCTGAACATTGCGTTGCCGCTGGTGATGGTGGCGCTGACCGGACAGTTCGTGCCCGGCATGGCGGTGTTGCGCGCCAGCGGTTACGCCACGCCGGCCGGCCCGATCATCGCCAGCAGTGCGCTGGGCACGGCGCTGTTGGCTCCGTTCGGCTGTCACGGGCTGAATCTGGCTGCGATCACCGCAGCCATTTGTACCGGCCGCGAGGCCCATGAGAACCCTGGTAAACGCTACGTGGCCGGGGTTGTCGGCGGGCTCTGTTATCTGGTGCTGGGGATCTTCGGCGCCACCCTGGTTTCGCTGTTTTCGGCGTTCCCCAAAGAACTGATCGCGGCACTCGCCGGGCTGGCGTTGTTCGCCGCGATTGCCGGGGCGTTGGCCGGCGCCATGGCGGTGCCGGGTGATCGCGAAGCGGCGCTGGTGACCTTTCTCACCACCGCGTCGGGTATGTCGCTGTTGGGTCTGTCCGCGGCTTTTTGGGGGCTGATTTTCGGCATGGTCACCCATGTGTTGTTAAACGCCCGTCGCGAAAGCGCGGCGGCTGAAGCTCTTCAACCTGTCGATCAATAAAAATAAGAGATAAAACGATGAAACAGATTTTTCCAGCAACCGGCTCAGTGTTGTCCATGGCGGTCGTCTCGGGTTTCTCCGCGGGGGCGATGGCCGCCGAGGGCGGCTTTATCGAAGACACCACGGCCACCTTGCAAGCACGTAATTACTACTTCAGCCGGGACTTTTCCGACATCGTCGGGGCGAACAAACAGTCGAAGGCCGAAGAGTGGGCGCAGGGCTTCATCCTCAACGTCAAATCCGGTTACACCCAAGGCCCTGTCGGTTTTGGCGTGGACGTGATCGGCTTGCTCGGTCTCAAACTCGACAGCAGCCCGGACCGGGTCAATACCGGTTTGCTGCCGGTCAAGGATGACGGGCGCGCGGCGAATGATTACAGCCGACTCGAAGCGGCTTTGAAGGTGCGTTACTCCAAAACCGAGCTGAAAGTGGGTGAGTTGCAACCCAATCTGCCGGTGCTGGCGTTCAGTGATATCCGCTTGCTGCCGCCCAGCTATCAAGGCGCGAGCATCAGTTCCAATGAGATCAATGGCCTGACCCTGCAGGGCGGTCACTTGAATACCACCAGCCTGCGCAACGAGGCCGGCGACGAAAAGATGCAGGCCATGCTTGGTCATGTTCCGCAGCGTCAGGTCAGCAGCGATGGCTTCAATTTTGCCGGCGCCGATTACGCCTTCAATGATAAACGCAGCTCGGTCAGTGCCTGGTTCGGGCAATTGGAGGATATCTACAACCAGCGCTTTCTCGGCTTCAAGCACAGCCAGCCGACAGGTGACTGGATTCTGGGTGCCAACCTTGGTTATTACGATTCGCGCGAAGACGGCAAGAAGCTGTTGGGTAACATCGATAACCAGGCGTTCTTCTCGCTGCTGTCGGCCAAGCGCGGTGGTCACACGTTTTATGTCGGTTATCAGGGGATGTTCGGTGACAGCGCATTCCCTCGGGTCTTTGCCAACATCTCGCCGCTGGGCAACGAGGTCCCGACCTACGAGTTTGCCTACACCGATGAGCGCTCCTGGCAGGCGCGTTACGACTACGACTTTGCCGCGTTGGGTGTGCCGGGGCTGACCAGCACTGTGCGCTACATCTCCGGCAATAACGTCGACACCGGTCAGGGCTTCGAAGGCAAGGATCGCGAGCGTGATCTTGATCTTGGCTATGTGTTGCAGAGCGGTAGCCTCAAGGGCCTCGGAATTCGTGTGCGTAATGTGATGGCGCGTTCGAACTACCGCAGTGATATCGACGAAAACCGACTGATCCTCAGCTACACCTGGACGCTGCTATGACCCCTGAAAAAGAACAACCCACTGACAAAATCGGCTTGCAGGTCAAGCTGGAGCAATTGACCGAGTCGGTGCTGCAAACCGAGGAGGACATGCGTTTCGCCAATCAACTGGCGCGCACGGCCGGGGAACGGGTCAAGGCGAGTGCGCAGAGCATGCAGTCTTCGGCCTCTGTGCTGGAGGATTTGAACCTCTATATGCAGCGTCTGGATCAGGTGTTCGATGAGCTCGGCAGTCAGTCGATGCGCATCGGCGCGATTGTCGGCAGCATCCAGGACATTGCCCGTCAGACCAACCTGTTGGCGCTGAACGCGGCGATTGAAGCGGCGAGGGCGGGCAGCCATGGCCGAGGGTTTGCGGTGGTCGCCGATGAGGTGCGCAATCTCTCGCGCCAGGCGGCGGACTCCAGTGCGCAGATCCGGCAAATCGCCACAGGGCTGGAACAGTCTGCGGAGCAGGCACGCCAAGGGCTTCAGCAGTTATCCGGGTCAACCCGTCTGGGTCTGGAGAAGGCTGGAGTGGCGTTGCACTCGATGGGTGAACTGCAAAGCGGTGCGGTGGCCAGGGTCGAGGTGGTCGAACGGATCATGGCGCGGTTGGCTGGTCTGCATGATTTGGCGTTGCAGGCGAAACGGCTGATCGTGTGAGTCGTGGGTTGCCCGGCTTTAGAGGCTGCTGGTGCAGTTGCCCATGACTGAGTAGGTCACGCTGTGGGTCTGGCCTTGATGATCGATGTAGACCATGGTTGCCGGCACGACGTCGCAGGCGGTTGCGGTGTCGGTGACTGAAACCACTTTGGCGATGTCCAGCGGTTGCGCCGGGTTGTAGGGGGTGGCCGCTGGCTCGTTGGTGGCGGCCATGGCGGAGGTGGCGAGGAGGGTCAGAAGCAGGGTGGTCAGGGGTTTCATTTTTGTCGGCTCCGGGGTGGTTCTGATGCTTTGAAGTTTAGTCCTTGGTTGGGATCGATAAAGGGGGCGGGGGCCGATTCAGCTTTGCAGGAAATGTAACAATCGCTCTGTTGATTGGGTGTAAATCCGTTTCTTCGGTAACGGCGGCTTATGGTTCCGCCCTTACGGCGGGTTACTTGGAGAAGCGCCGATGGAGATAGTCACAGGTTGGCGGATAGGCTCAGGGCGTGAGGCGGCGACCACCGCCACAGCAGCGCGAGGCGGCCTTCGGGCCGACCTGGGCTTCAAGCGGGCGCGCTTCGCTGACTGATCATTCACATCCCTCTGGAAGCAACCCCGATGAAATGTGGGAGCGGCGGTGCGACGATTCGACTTGCTCGCGAATGCGGACTGGCATTCAGCATTGATGTCGACAGACACGGCCTCATTCGCGAGCAAGTCGAATCGTCGCACCGCCGCTCCCACAGGGGATTTTTGGTGGGTATGACATGGGGGGGCGCCGCTGATGGCGTTGACGGAAAACAGGTCGGCTACCAGGCCGCCTCGCTTTGGCTTTTGATGTTGATCTGCCCCGTCGGAAGGCCGAGCGCAGGTTCTGCGCAGTGGGCAACCCGGCATGGATGCCGGGTTAGCCGCCCCCGGCCATGGATGGCCGATGGCGGCGGGCCCACGGAGCAGGACCGGAGCGAGGGAACCCTGAGCCTAAGCGAAGGGCCGTACGTCAGGGGCGCAGGCGCTTGGTTACTTGGCGCTCTTCCAAGTAACCCGCCGTAAGGGCGGAACCAATAGCCGTCGTTACCGCAGAAATGGATATGCCCCCAATCGTCCCCTACGAAGTACATTCACAGCCCGGTGTAGACTGAAATCCTATCCTCTCCCGGCAAAAAAAAACGGAGCCCACCCAGCCATGATCGGCGCCGAGCTACTGTCCCCCGAAACCCTCACCCTCGGCTGGCTGATCTACGTCCCGGCACTGATCTGGGCCATCGCACGAGCCCCGTGGGTCGAACTGTTCAGCGACAACCGCCGCCAACACCTGTTATTCGGCACAGTCTTCGCGCTATTCATGCTCTGGCTGGTACGACGGGATTTCGATACCGGCGTGTCCTATCACTTCCTCGGCATGACCGCAGTGACCCTGCTTCTGGACTGGCCGCTGGCGATCGTCGGTGGGCTGGTGGCGCAAACCGGTCTGATGCTACTCGGCCGTCAGGACCTGGTCGCAATGGGGGTGAATGGCGCGCTGTTGATCCTGTTGCCGGTGCTGATCACCGAGTGCTGCGCGATCCTGGTGGAGCGAGCGCAGCCGCGTAATCCCTTTGTCTATATCTTCGTTTCCGGCTTCTTTGCGGCGGCGCTGTCGGCGTTGTTGTGCCTGTTGCTGGCGCTGTGGTTGTTGTGGTTCGACGAGCGTTTTGCCATGCCCTACTGGCTGGAGGATTTTGTGGGTTACTTGTGGTTGATCATTTTTCCAGAGGCGTTCATCAACGGCATGGTTGTCAGTGCGCTGGTGGTGTTCTGCCCCGAGTGGCTGGAAACCTTCAATCGCACGCGCTATCTGTCGGCGCCCTGGAAGGACGACGATCCCAAGCCTTGATCGCTTTCAAACCCGCCAGATGCCGACGATTCAATCAAGCAGTTGATCAATTAAAACCGCGTTGGAATAAATCAAGCTGCTATCGCTCGCTCGGTGCCCCACCAGATGGAACTGACCGCGCTCGCTGTGCAAATAGACGCGCATTTGGCAGTCGGACAAGGGGGCGTATCCCTCTGGCAGTTCCAAATCCAGGGTGCTCATGTCGACATCGACCATGGCTTCAGGCTCATGGGTCTTCTGTAGGCGTTCTTCAGCCTGCTCCAGGCGCAGATGAAGGGGGCCATCGACGTAAAATTGGATTTCACCTATTGGGGTGGACTTTTTGTCGTCGCCGGTTCTGCACCAGCCTTCGATCGTCAGGGCACTCATAACGAAACCTCCGTCGTGGGCTGCTGGATTCCTTAGCTTTTGTCTCTTCTCAATGCCATCACTTATCTGATCATTACGCATGGACGGGGTTCGTTTTCAGGGGGCGTTTCTGGCCGATCCCTGCCATGCGAATCTGAGATTGAGTATAGCTGGCAACCGGGTCCCGCTCGCCGACCTCACGGCCCAACCCGATGGCACTATACTTTTTACTGACTTGCCACCACGGGTGGTACTTGTCTGCCCTGCCTGGACGTCCGTGGCGATGCTTGCGCATAACCAATGAGCAACAGGAATAGGATGAAGAGAAAATGGCAATAGCAATTATCTTGATACTAATCGTTATTGCATCAGTGCTCTTCCATGTTCTAGCGCCTTGGCATGCAACTCCGGCAGCTTCCAACTGGGGGTCAATAGACACCACCCTGTTCATCACCCTGATCATTAGCGGAATATTTTTCATCGCCATCACGGTATTTATGGCTGTCGCCGTGATGCGTTATCGTCACAAGGAGGGTGCCAGGGCGCACTACCAGCCAGAAAGTAAAAAACTGGAGTTTTGGTTAATTGTCGTTACCTCGATAGGTATTGCCGCAATGCTGGCGCCCGGTCTGGTTGTTTACAATGATTTCATCCGGGTGCCGAAAGATGCTTATGAACTAGAAGTGGTCGCCCAGCAGTGGCAGTGGGCCTTTCGTTTTCCCGGCAAAGACGGGAAGCTGGGCAAGTCGGAAATCAAGTTGGTTGATTCCGCCAACCCGTTTGGCGTTGATCCCAAGGATCCTGCCGGGCAGGACGATGTGCTTGTTAAAAGTAATGAAATCAGACTTCCGCTCGACCGTCCGGTAAAGGTTTTACTGCGATCTAAAGATGTATTGCACAATTTCTATATACCGCAAATTCGCAGCAAGATGGACATGGTGCCAGGGATGGTGTCGTACTTCTGGTTTACACCGACCAAAACCGGAAAATATGAAATCCTTTGCGCTGAATATTGTGGCGTAGGTCATTACAACATGCGCGGCCAGATGATCGTGGAGGAGCAGGGCGCCTTCGATCAATGGCTGAACAGTCAACCGACTTTTGCGCAGACATTAACGACAGCTGCCAGGCCCAGTCCAAGTAGCGTGCTGGAAAAAGGTCGCCAGTTGGCCGAACAATATGGCTGCGGTGCCTGCCATAGCCAGGATGGCAGTGCCAGTCTCGGCCCGGGATGGAAAGGGCTGTACGGTCGCATTGAACCGCTTGCCGATGGCACCCGCGTGAAGGTCGATGAGGCCTACCTGAAAGAGTCGATCCTCGATCCGAAGGCCCGTCTGGTGCAGGGCTACCCGCCGGTCATGGTGGCCTATACTCTCAATGACGATGAACTGGGTGCACTCGTCGCCCTGATCAAATCACTGAGCGGTGCACCGCAAGACAGTGAAGCTCCTGCCAGTGGAGCGACGGGTCCAGGTGAGAGCCTGGTGGCGCAGGGACAACAGGTGGCCCAGTCGCTCGGTTGTCTGGCCTGCCACAGTGTCGATGGCAACAAGGGCGTCGGCCCCACATGGCAGGGCCTGTATGGCACCACAGTAACCCTTGCCGACGGTACGAGCATAAAGGCCGATGAGGGGTATTTAAAGGAATCGGTTCTTGATCCCGGTGCCAAAATCGTCAAGGGCTATGCAGCCCTCATGCCGGCCTTGACGCCGAGCGATAAGGACTTGGACGCGCTGATCGCGTTTATCAAATCCAAAGCAAATGCCGATGCTGACTCGAGCAAGGCGGAGACAGGTAAGTAGCCGTAAAGCAGCCAGGAATGCACTGAAACTTCGACAGGAGGATGACGTGATGGCCTATGCGGAGCAAGCCGAAACAGAAGCACTGCACGAACCCAAAAGTTTCCTGACCAAATACATCTGGAGTCAGGATCATAAGGTCATTGCCATTCAATATTCCTTGACGGCTCTGTTCGTGGGCGTTGTCGCCGTGGTGTTGTCGGGCTTGATGCGCATACAGATAGGCTTCCCCGGCACTTTGGCGTTCATGGATGCCAGTGCTTACTACCAGGCGATGACCATGCACGGCATGATCATGGTCATTTACTTGCTGACAGCCTTGTTTCTGGGGGGCTTCGGTAACTATCTGATCCCGCTGATGGTGGGCGCCCGTGACATGGTCTTCCCCTATGTCAACATGCTGAGTTACTGGTTCTACCTGCTGGCGGTAGTGGTGTTGCTCTCCAGTTTCTTTGTCCCTGGCGGTCCCACCGGTTCGGGCTGGACGCTTTATCCGCCACAGTCCATTTCTCAGGGAACACCGGGGGTCGAGTGGGGCATCGTCCTGATGCTCGTCTCACTGGCGATTTTTATCGTCGCCGCCACCATGGGCGGGTTGAACTACGTCACCACGGTGTTGCAGGCGCGCACGCACGGCATGACATTGTTTCGCATGCCGCTCTCCGTATGGGGAATCTTCATGGCCTCGATCATGGCCTTGCTGGCTTTCCCGGCGTTGTTTGTCAGCGCGGTCATGATGCTGTTCGACAAACTGTTGGGCACCAGTTTCTTTATGCCGGCGATGATCTCGCTGGGGCAGCAGCTCGATCACCAAGGTGGCAGCCCGATACTGTTCCAGCATCTGTTCTGGTTCTTCGGCCACCCGGAAGTCTATATTGTCGCGCTCCCCGCGTTTGGTCTGGTCTCCGACCTGATAAGCACGCATGCGCGTAAAAACATCTTCGGCTACCGAATGATGGTGTGGGCCATTATTGCGATTGGCGTACTCAGCTTTGTGGTCTGGGCGCACCATATGTATGTCAGTGGAATGAACCCGTACTTCGGCTTTTTCTTCGCCGTCACCACCTTGATCATCGCGGTGCCGACGGCACTGAAGGTCTACAACTGGGTCCTGACGCTGTGGCGTGGCGACATACATCTGACCGTGCCGATGCTGTTCGCCCTGGCCTTTATCGTCACCTTCCTGGTGGGCGGTCTGACCGGGTTGTTTCTTGGCAATGTGATTGTGGATATCCCGCTCTCGGACACCTACTTTGTCGTTGCCCATTTCCATATGGTCATGGGTGTCGCGCCGGTACTGGTGGTGTTCGGCGGCCTCTATCACTGGTTCCCGAAAGTGACCGGGCGCATGTTGAACGACACCCTGGGCAAGCTGCACTTCTGGATAACCTTTCTGGGCACCTACGCCATCTTCTTCCCCATGCACTACCTGGGTTTCCAGGGCATGCCACGCCGCTACTACGCTTATGAAAACTACGCGTTCATTCCGCAGTCGGCGCAAGAGTTGAATGCCTTCATTACGGTAATCGCATTGATCGTCGGCGTTTCCCAACTGTTGTTCCTGTTCAACCTGGCCTGGAGCGTATTCAAGGGCAAGCCTGCTGGCAGTAACCCTTGGGGCGCGGCCAGTCTGGAATGGCAAACACCGAACACCCCGCCGATTCACGGTAACTGGGGAGAGAAGCTGCCGGTCGTGCATCGCTGGGCCTATGACTACAGTGTGCCGGGGATAGAACAGGATTTCGTTCCGCAAACGGTCTCCGCCGAGGAACTGGAACAGATGCGGCAACTGAGTGCCGGATCCAGGATTGCGGACGTTAAAACATGAACAGACTCCTATTGAGAAACGCCGACGGCGCTGACCCCGGTGGCAGTTGGAATCGCGATCCTGAAGGTATTCAGTCCGCCGCGGGGGCCAAAAGAAACCAAATCGCAAAAACAGGCCTGCACTTGTTTCTGGCCGTGGTGAGCTCGTTATTCCTTCTCTTCCTGATCGCCTTTATCGCCCGCTCACAAATGGCCGACTGGCTCCCCCTGACAGAGCCCTTGGCGCCGTTGGCCAATCCATGGCAACTCTGGCTGAATTCGGCTTTTCTAGTGTTCAGTTGCATTGCACTGCAGTGGTCGCGCATGGCCGCCCGACAGGCTCGACGGGACGCAACGGTCATTGGCTTTGCATTGGGGGGCGTATTTGCCATTGCCTTTCTGATGGGGCAACTCTGGGTCTGGCAGCAGTTTGTCGCCTGGGGCTACTTTGTCGCCAGCAATCCGGCCAACAGTTTCTTCTACCTGCTGACTGGCATGCATGGGCTCCACCTGCTGGGCGGGCTGATAGCCTGGAGCATCATCGGCGCTAAATTCCTGCATCGCGTGCCGTTGCCGCAACTCAGCGCCAAGGTAGGGCTCTGTGCCACCTATTGGCATTACTTGCTGGGTCTCTGGTTCGTACTGTTCGCGCTGCTGGCCAGCACGCCGCAAACCTATGAAGCCATTGCCAGATTTTGCGGCCTGAGGTGAAAAGCCATGGCATCGCATCCACAAGCCCCTGCCGAGTCCGGCTCATCCAATCCACCAGGCTTGCCGCCTGCACCAGGATGGCAGGGCATCGCCAGCGACTGGGCCTCGGACAGAGAGGCGTTCAAGCAGGTGCCTTGGGGCAAGGCAATGATGTGGATTTTCCTGCTCAGCGACACGTTTATATTCACCTGTTTCTTGACTGGTTACATGTCGGTACGCATGACCATCACTGACCTCTGGCCGAACCCCAGTGAAGTATTCGCATTGACGATCGGCGGTAAAGAAATCCCGCTGATTCTGATCGCCATCATGACCTTTGTGCTGATCAGCAGCAGCGGCACGATGGCCATGGCCGTCAATTTCGCCTATCGCCGTGATCGTGCGAAAACCACTGCCCTGATGCTGGCGACCGCTGCCTTGGGTGTGACCTTCGTCGGCATGCAGGCATTTGAATGGAGCAAGCTCATTTCAGAAGGGGTGCGTCCCTGGGGGAATCCCATGGGGGCGGCGCAATTTGGTGCCAGCTTTTTCATGATCACCGGTTTCCACGGACTGCATGTGTCAATCGGCGCCATCTACCTCAGCATTGTGGCGATGAAGGTATTGCGGGGAGATTATGAGCGCTCTGGAAACTATCAAAACGTCGAGATAGCCGGGCTTTACTGGCACTTCGTGGATTTGGTGTGGGTGTTTATTTTTGCTTTTTTCTATTTATGGTAGAGGAGCACTGATGATGACGCATGCTCAAGGCCAGCAACATCCAATCAGCTTGTACCTTAAAATCTGGGGGCTGTTATTTGTTCTCAGCACGCTGTCGTATCTGGTCGACTATTTCCACTTCCATGGCTACGTTCGGTGGGCCCTGATTATCACTTTCATGTTGCTGAAGGCAGGGTTGATTGTCTCCATCTTCATGCACATGGCCTGGGAGCGGTTGGCCATGGTCTACGCCATATTGGTTCCACCTTTGTGTTTATTGGTGCTCGTCGGTTTGATGGCCACCGAGGCGGACTATGTGTTCCTCAGCCGGATCATTTTCTTCGGCCAATAAGCAACTCCCGGATGCTCTTGAGCTTCCAGGAGCTATCCCGCAATAAATGGCTTATATCGTTCGCTTGAACTGATGCCATCTGTGCAGCCAGGCTACTGTCCAGTGAGGCGCTGCGGTTCCCGTGCCGGCGGTCGTCAGTCTTGGATGATGTTCGATGACCCGTTCCAAAACCGATTCCTGATTCGGCTCAACGTCCACGAAGAAGACATGCTTGCCCATATCTACCATCTGTTTGAAATTGCGGAAGTGAGCGTTTGGCACCTGAATACCAAAAAAGCCGCCTTCCCAGATGCAGAAGCCCAATATGACAACGGCAAGGAAGATAAACGGCACCCAGCCTGCGGCGGATTCTGTCCAGCCCAGCCAATAGGCGCCGGCAAGGATTAGCGCCGCGAGGGGCACACCGATCACTGCACCAATCTCGCCAGAGTGAACGACATCCTGTTTCATCAGCGAGTTGACCTCGTGAAGGTGATGCTCTTCAACATCAGCCACCTGTTCACTGAGCACGTGAATTTGTTCGGAGTTGATGCCGTTGGCTTCCAGTTCATTTTCAACGGATTCAAGATCGTCGAGATTGTCACTGATGTAATAGTGTCGATTCATGCCACACCTCCCATCTCGCGTTTGCTGCAGACCTCCTCTGTCCGGCAGCCGTTAACCGAGATTTACCGTCGGTATTGTTACCCGTGGGGAACGTTGCACTCTTTATGCAACCCGAAAGAAGTATAGCACTCGCTAGCATGCAGGTTTGTTGGTGTCAAGATCCAAAAAGCAGCATCAGGGACTGACTCATTTCGTCGATTTCTGGCACACGTCAGCCCCTGGCGATCGGGATCAGTGACGCGGGTCGAAATCGCCGCTGAACAACTCGTCCTCGGCATCGGGTGCCACCGGAATCTTGTGTTCTTCCGATGCCCACGCGCCCAGGTCGATCAGTTTGCAACGGTCGGAGCAGAACGGCCGGAATTTGCTCTCGGGGCTCCATTCGACAGGGGCGCCGCAGGTCGGGCAATCGACGGTTGGGATCTGGCTCATGACTGGCCTCCACGCAATGTTAGGTAAAAGTGATGCAGGCGTTCGACCTCGCTGTGCAGCCAGGCGAGGTCGCGGTCGTTGACCACCACATCGTCGGCATGGCTCAAGCGATCCTGGCGGCTGGATTGTGCCTTGAGGATCGCCTGGACCTGTTGTTCGCTGGTCTGGTCGCGCTGCAGGGTGCGTTCGATCTGTAGTTGTTCGGGCGCATCGATCACCAGCACGCGCTGGGTCATGGCGTGCTGCCCGGACTCGATCAGCAACGGCGAAACCAGAATCGCGTAAGGCGATTGTGCCTTGCCCAAGTGATCGGCGATTTCCCTGGCGATCAGCGGATGCAAAAGCGCCTCGAGCCAGAGGCGTTGCTCCGGCACTTCGAAGATCAGTTTGCGCAACGCCGCACGATCCAGTTGACCGTCGGCCTGCAACACGCCGGGGCCGAAATGTTCGGCGATCTGCGCCAGTGCCGGGCGGCCCGGCTCCACCACCCAACGCGCGGCATGATCGGCATCGACCACATGCACGCCCAGGTCGATGAAGTGCTGGGCGGCCGCGCTTTTGCCGCTGCCGATGCCACCGGTCAGGCCGAGAATCCAGGGTTTTTCCACAGGGGTATTCATTTCAAACCGACAAACTGCCAATAGAAGCCGGTTATTTGACCACCCCAGAGCAACGCAATCCAGCCGGCAATCGCCAGATAGGGGCCGAAGGGGATCGGCGTCGAGGTTTTCGCGTTGCGCAGGCTCAGCAAAATAACGCCGATAACGGCACCGACCAGAGACGACAACAGAATGGTCAGCGGTAAAATCTGCCAGCCTCCCCAGGCGCCCAGCATGGCCAATAGCTTGAAATCGCCGTGGCCGATGCCATCCTTGCCGGTGATCAGCTTGAACAGCCAGAACACCGACCACAGCGCCATATAGCCCGCAACGGCGCCCCACAGTGCCTCAGTCAATGGTACGAACAACTCGAAGCTGTTGACGATCAGGCCCAGCCACAGCAGCGGCAGCACCAATACATCCGGCAACAGTTGGTGCTCGGCGTCGATCAGGCTCATGGCCAACAGGCCCCAACTCAACACCAACACCATCACGGCCTGCCAACCGAAACCGAAATGCCAGGCGATGAACGCTGACAGCAGGCCGCACGCCAGTTCGGTCAATGGATAGCGTTTGCTGATGGGTGTAGCGCAGCTTGAGCAGCGTCCACGTAAAAACACATAACTGAGCAGCGGAATGTTTTCCCAGGCGCGGATCCGGTGCCCACAGCGCGGGCATTGGGAGTGGGGCAGCATCAGGTTGTAGGTCGGCTGCGGTGTTTCGCCGGGCAGGCCCAGAATGTCGTAGGCCTGCAATCGCCATTCGCGCGCGAGCATTTTCGGCAGGCGCCAGATCACCACGTTGAGGAAGCTGCCGACCAGCAGGCCGACCACCAGTGCAATGACGACAAACGCCAGCGGGTACACGGTCAGGATTTCGTTCAAGGGCATGTCAGATCGCATTGCCGAGTTGGAAGATGGGCAGGTACATCGCAACCACCAGGCCGCCGACGATAACACCGAGTACCACCATGATGAACGGCTCCATCAGGCTGGTGAGGTTATCGACCATGTTGTCGACTTCGGCTTCATAGAAACTCGCGACCTTGTCGAGCATGTCATCCAGTGCGCCGGACTCCTCACCAATGGCGGTCATCTGGATCGCCATGTTCGGAAAGATGCCGGAGGTGCGCATGGAGAAGTTCAGCTGCATCCCCGTCGACACATCCTGCTTGATGCGCAACACCGCACGCTTGAACACGATGTTGCCGGTCGCACCCGCCACCGATTCCAGCGCCTCGACCAGCGGCACGCCAGCGGCGAAGGTGGTCGACAGCGTGCGGGCGTAACGGGCCACGGCGGACTTGTACATCAACGTGCCAATCAACGGCAGTTTCAGCAGCCAGGTGTCTGTCCGGTCCCGAAAGGCTTGCGATGTCTTGAAGGCATGGCGTACACCGAATATCGCCGCAATCAATGCGCCCAACATCAGCCACCACCAATCCTGCATGAACTGCGACAGGCCGATGACCATCACGGTGAACGCCGGCAATTGCGCACCGAATCCCTTGAACACCGACTCGAACTGCGGCACCACCTTGACCAGCAGAATCCCGGTGACGATGATCGCGACGAACACCACGGCCAGCGGATACGTCATGGCCTTCTTGATCTTGGCTTTCAGGCTTTCGCTCTTTTCCTTGTAGGTCGCGACCCGCTCCAACAGGGTGTCCAGCGCACCGGCCTGTTCGCCGGCATCCACCAGGTTGCAGTAGAGTTCATCGAAATACTGCGGTTTTTTGCGCAGGGCGGCGGCGAAGCTGTTGCCCGCCGCGACCTCCTGTTTCACGTCGTCCACCAGTTTGCGCATGGCTGGGTTATCGAAGCCTTCGCCGATGATGTCGAACGACTGCAACAGCGGCACCCCGGCTTTCATCATGGTCGCCATCTGCCGGGTGAACAGGGCAATGTCGTGAGCCTTGATGCGTTTGCCGAGGCTGAAAATCGAAGCGGATTTCTTGCGCACCTTCCCTGGGTTGATGCCTTGCTTGCGCAGTTGCGCCTTGATCAACGCCGGGTTCTGACCGCTGAGTTCGCCGGTCATTTTCGTGCCTTTTTTATCCGTGCCTTCCCAGGCGTACACACTGATTTTTGCTGCTTTGACCGCCATGTTCAGTCCTTGGTGACCCGGTTGATTTCTTCAAGGCTGGTGATGCCTTGCATGGCCTTGATCAGCCCGGAAGTACGCAGGTCGTTGAAGCCGTCCTTGCGCATCTGGATATCGATTTCCAACGAATTGCCTTCGGCCATGATCAGCCGTTGCAGGTCTGGTGTGTTCTTCACCACTTCATAAATCCCCACGCGCCCCTTGTAGCCAACGTTGCACTGGTCGCAACCGACCGGCTCATAGATCGTGAACGAGCCAATGCGTTCCTCGGGAAAGCCTTCCTTGATCAATGCCTCGCGGGGAATGTCGATGGGTTTCTTGCAATGGCTGCACAGTTTGCGCGCCAGGCGCTGGGCGATGATCAGGCTGACCGAGGTGGCGATGTTGAACCCCTGAATGCCCATATTGTGCAGGCGGGTCAGGGTTTCCGCGGCGCTGTTGGTGTGCAGGGTCGACAGCACCAGGTGACCGGTCTGGGCGGCCTTGATGGCAATTTCGGCGGTTTCCAGGTCGCGGATCTCACCAACCATGATCACGTCCGGGTCCTGGCGCAGGAACGAGCGCAGCGCCTGGGCAAAACCCAATCCCTGCTTGGGATTGACGTTGACCTGGTTGATGCCTTCCATGTTGATCTCCACCGGGTCTTCGGCGGTGGAGATATTGATGTCCACGGTGTTGAGAATATTCAGCCCGGTATAGAGCGATACGGTCTTGCCCGAACCGGTGGGGCCGGTCACCAGGATCATCCCTTGCGGCTGCTTCAGCGCGGCCATGTACAGGTCTTGCTGCTCCGGCTCGTAGCCGAGGGCGTCGATGCCCATTTGCGCGCTGGACGGGTCGAGGATCCGGATCACCACTTTCTCGCCCCACAGGGTCGGCAGGGTGTTGACCCGGAAGTCGATGGACTTGCTCTTGGACAGGCGCATCTTGATCCGCCCATCCTGCGGTTTGCGCCGCTCGGAAATGTCGAGGCTGGCCATGACTTTCAGGCGCGCAGCGATGCGGTTGGCCAGTTGAATCGGCGGCTTGGCGACTTCACGCAGCATGCCGTCGGTGCGCATCCGCACACGGTAGGTTTTCTCGTAGGGTTCGAAGTGCAGGTCGGAGGAGCCGCTCTTGATCGCGTCGAGCAACATCTTGTGGACAAAGCGCACCACCGGCGCATCGTCGGCGTCTTGCCCGGCGATGGCGTCCTGGTTGCGCTCATCGATCGACTCGATGTCGACGCCATCGAGGTCGACATCGGCCATGTCTTCCAGGCCGGTACTGTGGCTGTCGAAAAATTTCTCGATGGCGTCGCTGAGCTTGTCGTCCTCAACCAGAATGGCTTCGGTGTTCAGCCCGGTGCTGAACTGGATATCGTTGATGGCCTGGTAATTGGTCGGGTCCGAAACCCCGACGAACAACTTGTTGCCGCGCCGCCAGAGGGGCAGGGCTTGGTGCTGGCGAACCAGTTTTTCGCTGACCAGCCCTTTGGGTTGGGACTCTTTGTCCAGGCAGTGGAGGTCCAGCAGCGCCATGCCGAAATGCTCCGAGGCGATCTCGGCGACCTGACGACTTTTCACCAGTTTGTTCTGTACCAGATAACTGACCAGGGAGAGCTTCTGGCGTTGGGCTTGCTGATACGCCTGTTGCGCGCTTTTGTCAGTGAGCAGTTCGGCCAGGACCAATTGCTTGGCCAGACCGCTAAGGGCGATGTCATTCATGGGGATACCGGACGCAGACAGTTCATGACTTATAGCCTAGTCAACCGGTGGAGCCAAACCAGCGCTGCTGTGGTGACAAAAAATGTCAGATAGTGCGGATCCTGGGGCAGGAAAGGGCCGTGCGTCGCTTTTATTCCCTGAAAACGCGGGGGTGAGGGCTTGGCATGGGCTGTGCTGTGGCTAGTTCAGATCATGAGATTTCGACTCATGCATGGAGCTTGTCTATGAATACTCAGAAAGGTTTTACGCTTATCGAACTGCTGATCGTCGTGGCGATCATCGGGATTCTGGCGACGTTTGCGTTGCCGGCCTACTCGAAATATCAGGCTCGGGCGAAAGTGACGGCGGGGTTGGCGGAAATTTCAGCATTGAAGGTTTCGTTTGAAGACCTGATGAATGCCGGCACTGCAGAACCCACCACGCTGACAGGTGCTGGAACGACTACGCAGAACTGCGCGATCGCTGTAACCGGTACGGTTGCATCCGGCGCTGGCACCATTGTTTGCACGCTGCAGAAGGCCCCCGCACCTGTGGCAGGTAAAACCATTACGCTTACTCGTAGCGCAACTACGGGCTGGTCATGCGCAACCGGCGTCACTGCCGATTACGCACCGCCTGGTTGCACGGCCTCTGCAACGTAATGCTGCAGACGTGTAAATAGAAGAATGCCCCATCGTGAGATGGGGCTTTTTTTTGGGGGTAAAAACGTCAAATTCGCCGTGGTGCTTAACGAGACGTAGAAAACCCCGCAAATTCATGGCCTTAGGCCCACACCAAAACCCGCAACTTGCATGTACATAAAATCGAAGTCATGCAATTTGCATGATTCCGAAAATTGGCTGTTTGTATAATGTGTTGATTTATATAGATTTATTTCCGTTCTCAACATTGGCACAGCGTTCGCAATATACCCAGTAACCCTGCTGACAAGACACGCAGCAGACTTTATGAAAAAACAGGAGTTACTCGTATGAAGAAGTTCGCTATCGCTGCCGCTACTGCTACCGCGCTGACCCTGACCATGGCCAACGCTGCATTTGCTCAAACCACCCAGGCTACCCAGTCTCCAATGGTGCTGGCTGCTGGTGAAGTGACAGAAGCCAAAGAAGCAACCTCTGACACTTGGATCACCACCAAAGTCAAAGCTGACCTGGTGACCGAAAAAGGCATTCCTGGTACCGACATCAAAGTCGAAACCAACAAAGGTGTTGTATCCCTGTCGTCTACCGTCGCGGTGACTGACGCTCAGAAAGCTACAGCTGTGGCCATCACCAAGAAAATCAAAGGCGTCAAAGCGGTCTCCGCTGACGGCCTGAAAGCCGAGTAAGGCAAGACTTCTCGCCTGGACTGGGAGGAGGCGCGGTAGACGAGCCGAGTCATACGTCTGCCGCCACTTGAGAGTTCATGCGACGGCCACAAGGATGTGGCCATTACAGGCCCCGGACATTCGTGTTCGGGGCCTGTTTTATTGTGGGCACCGCAAAACCAAACTGTAGGAGCCGGCTTGCTGGCGATGGCGGTGTGTCAGTAAACAGTTTCGTCGACTGACACCGCCATCGCCAGCAAGCCGGCTCCTACAGAGGACGGTTCAGTTACCGCGCTTGCTGGTGATCTGCTTCAACCGATTCCCTTCAAACCGCAGGTACTGGTACATCCCGCCGCTGGGCCCGTAGGTCCATTCCTCGACCTGGAATTCTTCCCGCCGATTGGCACTGCGCTTGTAGCCCAGCAGATCGCGGCTGACCGGCTCACCGCACTTCTGCAGCACCTCGCTGGACCTGTCCCCGACGCTGATCAACTGACTGCCGCAACGCAGGGTATCGGCAGCCGAAACCTGGCTGGCCGCCAGTGCCAGCGCCAACCCGAACAGCAATTGTCTGATCATCACTCGGCGTCCAGATGCAGTGGCGTCACCACCTTGCCGTCACTTTCCGCTTCACCGAGGCTGGCGTCGATGAAATAAACGCGGTCATCGGCCAACTGACCCTTGTCGACCAGATAATCCTTGATGCTGCTGGCGCGATCCTGGCCCAGTTGGCGCAACAGCACTTCGCTGGTACTCCAGAACTTGATCACCTCTGCGCGCATTTTCGCAGTGCGTTCTTCCTTGCCCAGATCCTTCCATTCGGCGGGCGGCTGGGTTTTCAGGCGGATGCGATAGATGCCTTCCAGCAGTGGGCCTTTCTCGCTGTCCGGTACTTGCAGCAACGAAGCCTGCGCCGGCACCTTGTCGCCGCGACGCTGGAGTATTTTGTAGTAGTTGTACTGGTATTCCCGTTCCAGGCGTTGCTCGGCGAGCGGCGGGCCATCGCTGCTGGCGGCAGCGGTGCCTTCGATTTCCAGGCGCAGGGCCGGGCGTTCCTTGAGGGCCTGGGACAGCTTGACCAAGGAACTCTCGGCCTCCGTGCTCAGGTCGCTGGAACCCGGCGCGAACGACACGGTGCCCAGGTCTTCCGAGCCACCGCCACTGACCAGCCCGCCGATCATTTTGAACGGCGCGGCGGCGGCCTTGACGATCAGGTTGCGCAACGTTTGCCAGACAATCGGCATGACGCTGAACTGTGGATTGTTGAGGTCGCCGGTGACCGGCAGTTCGATGGAAATCTTGCCGTCGACGTCCTTGAGCAGGGCAATCGCCAGTTTCAGCGGCAGGCTGACTGCATCCGGGCTGTCGACCTTTTCACCGAGCTGTAATTGCTCGACCACCACTTTGTTTTCAGCCTTGAGCTGACCTTTGGTGATCAGGTAATGCAGGTCGAGATTGAGCCGTCCCTTGCGGATACGGTAGCCGGCGAACTTGCCGGAGTAGGGCGTCAGCGTGGTCAGCTCGACCCGTTTGAAACTGGTGGCGATGTCGAGGCTGGCCATTGGGTCGAACGGATTGACCGAGCCCTTGATGGTCACCGGTGCATAACGATCGACCTTGCCTTTGATGTTCACGGTCGCCGGTTTCGCCTGACGGCTGTCGATGGTGCCGATCTGGCCGTTGAGCTGTTGCACGGCAGTGGCGAAGTTCGGGGTCAGGCTGAAGTCGGCAAAGTTGGCCGAGCCGTCATTGATGGCAATCCCGCCAATGTGGATGCCCAGCGGTTTGTCCTTGCTGGCGGCGGGTTTGGCCGCGGCCGTTTGCGCACCGGAGTCGGGCGGTTGCGGGATCAGCAAGTCATCGATGTTGGTGGTGCGATCATCGTTGATCATGAAGCGCACATAGGGTTGGAACAGGTTGATCCGGTCGATCGACAGGCTGTCGCCGTGCTGATAATTCAAGCCTTCGACCATCACCTGCTGCCACTTGAGGAAGTCGCGGGTTTTCAGGGTGTCGAGGGTGTGCAACTGATCGATCTGCGCGCGACCTGTCACGCTGAGCGCCAACGGCTCGGTGCTTTTCAGGTTGACCGCCAGGTCGCTGCCGAGCATGCCGCTGCGCAGTTCGAGGCGAATGAACGGGTTGATATAGGACTGGGCAACCCGCAGGTCGATGTCCTTGGTCTGCACGTTGAGCCTGGCGCTGACCGGGGCCAGATTGACCTCGCCATCCGCGGTGATCCTGCCTTGCTTGCCCACGCCGGTGTCGAGCTTGAGGGTAAAGGGCGAGCCATTGAGGCTGTCGAAATTCTGCAGGTCCAGGTTCAGCGGGTTCAGGTCCAGCGTCACGGCGGGTTGCGCTTTTCGATCGGCCAGGTGCACCTGGTAATCGCGCAGTTGCACGTCTTTGAGCAACACCTGCCAAGGCTTGCTTGGCGCGGCAGGGGTTTTTGGCGAGTCCGCGGCTGCTGGCGTGTTGACAGGTTCGGCTTTGGCTTTCGCGGCTTCCTTGGACGGCTGGCTGGCGAACAGCTTCTGCCAGTCGAGCTGGCCGTCAGCTTCAAGCGCCGCCCAGGTTTCCAGTTTATTGCTGCGGATCTTGCCGACGACCACTTGCTGTTTGGCCAGGTCTATCGTGGTGTCGGTGATGTCCAGTCGCGCGAGTTTGGCCAGCGGTCGACCATCCGGGGCTTTGATGGCGAAAGGCGCGACGCTGACCGCGACGTTGCTCAGCAGCAGTTCGGTTTCCTTGGACAGGTTCAGTTTGTAGTCGGTGCTCAGGTTCAGCACGCCGTTTTCCAGCACCAGCGGCAGCGCGTCACGCACATAGGGCCAAAAGGCTTTCATCTGGCCGTCGGTGATTTTCAGCTTACCTTCGGAGGTGATCGGGATCAGGCTGAAATTGCCGGTCCAGTCGATCTGCCCACCGTTCGGGCCGATGGCCACAAGGGTCATGTCGGCGCTGTCTTCGGGCAGGGTGCTGAGGTTTTTCAGCTCGAAATCGAGTTTGTCATAGAGGAACTCGATAGCCTCGCTGGGACGGTCATCCTTGAAGTGCACGGCGCCGTCGGCCAGTTTGATCCGCTCCACGCGCAGCGGAAACGGTTTGGCGTTCGGATCGGCCGGCGTCGGCTCGCTTGCCGGCAATTTGAAGAGACCGAGCAAATTGAGTTTGCCGTCCTTGCCGAAGAGGATTTCGGTCTTGGGTTTGTCCAGTTCGATATCGGACAGATGCAGCGCTTTGGTCCACAGGCTGTCGATCTGCAGGTTGGCGTACAGGCGTTCGAAGCCGACCTGTTCCTTGCCCGGCTCGCCGATGATCAGGCCCCACAGCGTGACTTCAAGGCTGAAGGGGTTGAGTTCGATTCGCTGAATGGTCGCGGGCGTCGTGGCGTAGTTGGCCAATTGCTGATTGGCAACCCGCAAGGCGATACCCGGCAAAATCAGAAACCCCAGCAGGCTGTAAAGGGCCAGAGCAGTCAACAAGGCGCCGATAGCGCGGATCAATCCTTTGTGCATGTGTGGCTTCATCTGTCTGAATCGGAGTGCGTTGGAGTATGGCACGCGAATCCGGTTCCGAAGCTACCCCGCGATATAGGATTTATCTGAAAGTTTCCTTGGGGTTCAGAGTTGCAGGATCAGGGTTTTCAGCGGTGGCTGTTGATCCATGGACGGGAAATCGCCGCCCGGTTTCATCACCGTCCACTCGCGCACCGGTCGCCCGGCTTTCTCGGCGCAACGCAAAACCTG
>Ga0255334_1000517_pt1 | contig 29124 bp, 28 predicted proteins | sample EtOH5_35cm_T3_12_FD_202080 | JGI IMG/M metagenome (GOLD analysis project Ga0255334, IMG submission 202080) | Sandy soil microbial communities from University of British Columbia, Vancouver, Canada - EtOH5_35cm_T3_129 | ecosystem: Engineered > Artificial ecosystem > Sand microcosm > Unclassified ... | reverse complement strand
ACCGGTGTAACCCGTGCCGCCGACGATACCGACCTTGACCATAAACCTGCCCTCAACGAACCCACTGGAAAGCCGTCGATAATAGGGGCCGCGCGGCTCTGCGACAACCGCCAAGGTGACGTGCGGGCGCTCTACCCTCTACTATCTTCGCTACCGTGAACCTGGGAATAACTAAAAATGCTTTATCTGTGGCTCAAAGCGCTTCACATCGTCAGCATGGTCTGCTGGTTTGCCGGCCTGTTCTACCTGCCGCGCCTGTTCGTTTATCACGCCCAAAGCGAAGACACCGTCAGCAAAGAACGTTTCAGCATCATGGAGCGCAAACTCTACCGCGGCATCATGGGCCCGGCGATGATCGCCACCCTGATTTTCGGCATCGCACTGATCGCCTTGAACCCCAGCATATTTAGTCAAGGTGCCTGGATTCACGCGAAGTTGACCCTGGTGGTGATCCTCATCGGCTACCACCACATGTGCGGCGCCCAGGTGAAGCGTTTTGCCCGTGGCGAGAACACCCGCAGTCATGTCTTTTATCGCTGGTTCAATGAAGTGCCGGTTCTGATATTGCTGGCCATTGTAATTCTGGTCGTCGTCCGGCCGTTCTAACGCCAATAAGCACAACTCTTCGGGGTACTTCCAATGTCGCTGCCCGCTCTGCTCGAACAACGCTTGCGTCTGCCAGTGGTGGCAGCACCAATGTTCCTGATTTCCAACCCGCAACTGGTGCTCGCCTGCTGCCGTAATGGCGTGGTGGGCAGCTTTCCTGCGCTGAACCAGCGCGAGAGCAGCGGCTTCAAGTCCTGGCTGGAAGAGATCGAAGCAGGGTTGGCGACACTGGAGAATCCGGCGCCTTATGCGGTGAACCTGATCGTCCACCACAGCAATCCGCGGCTGCAAGCGGACCTGGCGATCTGCATCGAACACAAAGTGCCGATTGTGATCACCAGTCTCGGCGCCGTGAAAGAACTGGTCGATGCAGTGCACAGCTATGGCGGTCTGGTGTTCCATGACGTGACGACTCGTCGCCATGCAGAGAAAGCCGCCGAGGCCGGGGTAGACGGTTTGATCGCCGTGGCAGCGGGCGCCGGTGGACACGCCGGAACCTGGAGCCCGTTCTCGCTGATTGCCGAGATTCGCCAATTCTTCGACAAGACCCTGCTGCTGGCCGGCTGCCTGAACCACGGCCACGAGATTCTCGCGGCACAATTGCTCGGTGCGGATCTGGCCTACTTCGGCACACGATTTATCGGCACCACCGAAAGTCATGCGCCTGACGCCTATAAAGAGATGCTGTTGACTGCCAGAGCCGCAGACATCGTCCATACTCCAGCGGTGTCGGGAGTACCGGCGAGCTTTATGCGTCAGAGCCTTGAGGCTGCAGGTTTCGACATGGCCGCGCTGCAAGGCAAGGGCGAGGTGGACTTCGGCTCCAAACTCAAGCCCATGAGCGATGAAGCCAAAGCCTGGAAAACTGTCTGGTCCGCAGGCCAGGGTGTCGGCGAGATCGATGATTTGCCGAGTGTCGATCAATTGGTCGCTCGCCTTGATGCCGAGTACCGCAAAGCGTTGGAGCTGGCGGCAGCGCTGCCCAAGCGCTGGCCACGCTGACAGGAAAACCTGGCCAGTCCATTCCGGCTGGCTTCACACGACAAGGATGCCTCGTAATGAGCGAAAACCGTTTCAAGATCGTGTTCGACGGCGCTCTGCTGCCAGGTGTCGACGTCACCACCGCCAAGCTCAATCTCGCCGAGTTGTTCAAAAGCGATGTGGCTGCCATCGAGCGGCTGTTCAGTGGCAAGCCGGTTGCGCTCAAACGCGACCTGTCGCAGGGCGATGCGCAGACTTATCTCCAGGCGCTGACCAAAACCGGTATCGATGCCCGAATCGAATCCGAACCCTCGATCGAGCTGAACCTGGCTGACGTTCATGAACACGCCCCCGCTGTCGCGGCAGATCCCGAATCCCCTTACGCACCACCCCGGGCTACCGTTGGCGAAGCCTTGCCTGCGTTTTCCACACTCAAGCCGTTCAGCTTCGTGGGTCGGATCGGTCGCTTGCGTTATCTGGCCTGGACGATGTCGCTGACGCTGGTAACCCTTGGTGTTGGCGCTGTGCTTGCTGTTTTCGGCTTGGCCCTTATCTCTACGGACACTACCGCCGGCCTGATTCTCGGTGGTTTGCTGGCCTTTATTCTCTTCGTGGCGCTGGCGTTCGTCAGCATCCAGTTCAGTGTCCAGCGTCTGCACGATATCGGCTGGTCTGGCTGGCTCTGGCTGCTGACCCTCGTACCGTTCGTGGGCAGCATCTTTCCGTTCGTGATGATGATTGCGCCGGGTAATAACACCGCCAATCGATACGGTGCGCCACCACCGCCCAACAGCGCCGCGGTCAAGGTCCTGTCGTCACTGTGGCTGGTATTTATCGCGATCCTGTTCATCGGCGGACTGACCGGCGGCCTTACTACCCTCCAGAGCGAATACGAAAGCGCCACCCAGAGCGGCTATGAAAGTGACTCAGTGACCACCGAAGAGATCGAAGATCAAACCGCTGTGGAAGCAGAGCCCGCGCCAAATTCAGCCGACGATGCAGCCGAAGAAGCCCAGCCCCCTGTAGACTCTGCGAAAGAATGAACAGCGCTCCCCGTCCGTGACACCTGCGTCGCCGGCGCGGAGCTGTTGCGATGGAGAAATGCATGACCCGTTACGCACTGATCACTGGCGCTTCCAGCGGCATCGGCCTGGCGATGGCCGAAGCACTGGCCCGGCGCGGCCGCAGCCTGATTCTGGTGGCCCGTCAGCGTGATCAGCTGGAAAGTATTGCGATTGAACTGACCCAACGTTTTGGCGTGGAAGTGTTGTTCCGAGCCTGTGACCTCGGCGAGCCGCTACGGCTGTCCGGTTTTCTGCTGGAGCTGGAGGAAGGTGACCGACAGATCGATTTGCTGGTCAACTGCGCCGGCATCGGCACCTGCGGCCCTTTTCTGGCTCAGGACTGGATGACCGAGCAGGACCTGATCGAAGTGAACATCCTCGCACTCACTCGACTGTGTCACGCGATCGGCAACAGCATGGCGCTGCAGGGCGGCGGACAGATTTTGAATGTCGCCTCGGTGGCGGCGTTCCATCCCGGCCCGTGGATGAGTACTTATTACGCCAGCAAGGCTTATGTACTGCACTTTTCCGAAGGGTTGCGCGTCGAACTGAAAAAATGCGCGGTCAAGGTCTCGGTGCTCTGCCCCGGCCCTACCCGCACGGCGTTTTTCCGCACCGCGCAATTGGACGCTGGCAAACTGATCGACAGCAAAATGCTGATGAGCCCCGAGGAAGTCGCGCTCTACACCGTCCGGGCTCTGGAGAAAAATCGCGCCATCATTATTCCGGGTCGACGCAACCGCTGGCGCGCCTTCCTGCCGCGACTCGGCTCCCGCTGGCTGACCCGGACAATCGCTGGCATGGTCAACAAGGCTTACTGCCCGCGCTGATCGCACCCTCAAGGTAAAAGGCTGGGCTCAGGCATCACCCATGGTTACACTCAGGCCAGCCCAAACAACGGAGAAAGTAGCTGTGGATACTCTGTTCACCAAGATCATCAACCGGGAAATCCCGGCAAAGATCATTTACGAGGACGACCAGGTACTGGCCTTCCACGACATAGCCCCACAGGCACCCGTGCATTTTCTGGTGATCCCGAAAAAAGCGGTGCGCACGCTTAACGACCTGACCGAGGACGACAAGGCATTGGCTGGGCATATTCTGTTCACTGCCCAGCGTCTGGCCCTGGAACTGGGTTGCGAAGAGGGCTTTCGCGTGGTCATGAATTGCAATCCATTGGGTGGGCAGACCGTCTATCACATACATATGCATGTATTGGGTCAGCGCCAGATGCATTGGCCGCCGGGCTGATTGCAGCAAGCCCTGTGGGGGCGGGCAATCCCGCTCCCACAAGCACCTGCGTCGCAATGACTCAGCGCAAACCTTCCCAGGCCGATTGGGTTAAACTGGCCGCCGAGATTCTTCCCGGAGGTCAGCATGACAACCCAACGTCACTACTCGCCGATTGACCGCCTTCTGCTGCAAGCCGATGCCGCGATGCGTACCTTGCTGCCCTTCAGTGGTCAGCCGTACCGCCCTTCGCCCGCTATCGTGCAGCCGGATGCGCAAATGAGCGACGAAGACACCCGGCACGTCGCCGGTCTGATGCGCATCAACCATACCGGCGAAGTCTGTGCCCAGGCGCTGTATCAAGGTCAGGCCCTGACCGCCAAGCTGCCGCAAGTACGCGCCGCCATGGAACATGCCGCCGAAGAAGAAATCGACCACCTGGTCTGGTGCGAACAACGCATAAAACAGTTGGGCAGCCACACCAGCATTCTCAATCCGCTGTTCTACGGCATGTCGTTCGGGATTGGCGCGGTAGCCGGGTTGATCAGCGATAAAGTCAGCCTGGGTTTCGTTGCCGCGACCGAGCATCAGGTGTGTAAACACCTCAATGAACACCTTGAGCAACTGCCAGCCGAGGACGAAAAGTCCCGGGCGATCCTCGAGCAGATGCGCATTGATGAAGAACACCACGCCGAAAGCGCGCTGGAGGCTGGGGGTTTCCGCTTCCCGGCACCGGTGAAGTTCGGCATGAGCCTGATGGCCAAGGTCATGACCAAGAGTACTTATCGGATCTGACTCAATGGCTTTCGTAGGAGCAAGGCTTGCCCGCGATTGCATCCTTGAGATCGCCATCGCGGGCAAGCCTTGCTCCTACAAGGGCAATCGAAAATCTTAGTTCGGCATGTTGCGCGCGTAGAAGATTTCCAGCATTTCGTGTTTCACACGGTCTGTCACCTGGGCACGCTGCTCCGCGGACAGGCTGCTGGTGGCGTCGCCGAACAGGTAGTTATCCAGTTCGAAGTTCTTCAGCAGCATTTTGGTGTGGAACAGGTTTTCCTGGTACACGTTCACGTCGGTCATCTGGTACGCGCCCCGGGTGTCTTCGGAAAGGTAGTTCTGGATCGAGTTGATCTCGTGGTCGATGAAGTGCTTGTTGCCTTCCACGTCACGGGTGAAACCGCGCACACGATAATCCACGGTCACGATGTCCGAATCGAACTGGTGGATCAGGAAGTTGAGCGCCTTGAGCGGTGAAATGACGCCACAGGTCGACACGTCAATGTCCACACGGAATGTCGCGATGCCATCGTCCGGATGGATTTCCGGGTAGGTGTGCACCGTGATGTGGCTCTTGTCGAGGTGGGCCAGGATAATTTCAGGCAACGGGCCTGGAGACTCTTCGATCTGGCTGTCGGTAGGCGTCACCGGCTCTTCAGAGATCAGAATCGTGACACTGGCGCCCTGGGGTTCATAGTCCTGACTGGCGATGTTCAGGATGTTGGCACCAATGATATCGACAACTTCTGTGAGGATCTGCGTCAGGCGCTTGGCGTTGTACTCTTTATTGATGTACTCGACGTAAGCCTGTTGGTCTTGCGGGGTTTGCGCGTAGCAGATGTCATAGATGTTGAAGCTCAAGGTCTTTGTCAGGTTATTGAACCCGTGGAGCTTGAGTTTGCTTTTCACCGTTAAGACTCTCTATGTATTGCGGCCCGGCCGCATGATCAAGCAAGCCCGTCAGAAGCGCACGACGCACCTGCGCAGGACGGTTAACACCTCTTCACAATGGCGATTTTGGTTATATGTTCGGGTGCGCGGCCTGTCGGCGGACGGGCTACTACCCTGAAAAAAGTGGCGCGTTGTGCAGACGTCAGCTTGGGATCGCCACAGTCTGCACTGCCTTTATGATAGTTGAATGTCGATTCAACCGAGCTCGATGATCTCGTAGTCATGGGTAATTGCCACGCCAGCCGCACCCAGCATGATCGACGCCGAGCAATACTTCTCGGCAGACAGCTCGATGGCGCGTTTGACCTGGGCTTCTTTCAAGCCGCGGCCCTTGACCACGAAGTGCATGTGAATCTTGGTGAAAACCTTCGGATCTTCGGTGGCTCGCTCGGCTTCGAGGAAGGCTTCGCAGCTTTCAACGGCCTGACGGGACTTCTTGAGGATGCTGACCACGTCGAAATTGCTGCAACCGCCAACACCCAGCAGGAGCATTTCCATCGGCCGGACACCCAGGTTGCGACCGCCGGCATCGGGCGGACCGTCCATGACCACGACATGACCGCTGCCGGATTCGCCGAGGAACATGGCTTCGCCAGCCCATTGGATGCGTGCCTTCATCGCCAAGACTCCACTGTATAAAAAAGGGTCGCCAGCTTAGCACAGGGGCCTTGATTGACGACGTCTCGCCTTCCTACGACGCAAGCCGCTGTGCTGTAGGTAAATTCTCGAATATTGCAGGAAGTGTCTGTTAAGCTGGCGCCAATTCACTGGCGCATTGCCAGCTTTATAGCAACCTCAGCGACTCATAAGAAAATCAAACACACCGTGAAGTCTTTTCGGGATACAACCATGGTTGCTATTACCCCAACACCCAAAATCAAGAACCTCGACAAGCTGTTGATGCACTGCCAGCGCCGTCGTTATGCGGCCAAAAGCAACATCATTTGTGCCGGCGACCGCTCAGACACGCTGTTCTTCATCATCAAGGGTTCGGTCACCATCCTGATCGAGGATGACGACGGCCGCGAAATGATCATCGCCTACCTGAACTCCGGAGACTTCTTCGGCGAGTTGGGCCTGTTCGAACAGGCGGGCCTGGAACAGGAACGCAGCGCCTGGGTGCGCGCCAAGATCGAATGCGAAGTCGCGGAGATCAGCTACGCAAAATTCCGCGAACTGTCCCAACAGGATCCAGACATTCTTTACGTGCTCAGCGGACAAATCGCACAGCGCCTGCGCAACACCACCCGCAAAGTGGGTGATCTTGCATTCTTCGACGTTACCGGCCGCGTCGCGCGCTGCCTTCTGGAACTGTGCAAGCAGCCAGATGCAATGACCCATCCCGATGGCATGCAGATCAAGGTGACCCGTCAGGAAATCGGGCGGATTGTCGGTTGTTCACGTGAGATGGTCGGTCGCGTACTCAAGGACCTGGAAGAACGCAACCTGGTGGACGTCAAAGGCAAGACCATGGTGGTCTTCGGTACGCGCTAAACCCTGAACATGTCTGCCAGCAACTCGCGGTACAACGTGTCGAGTCGCCCCATCGCATCAGGTGCTGCATATTTTTCATGAAGAGCAATGTGGCTCTCGGCGCGAACTCGCTGCTCCAGGCCACAAGCTTCATTGAAACGGTTAACCGCCGCAACCATCGACTCTCGCTCGTTATCGAGCAACAAAGCACCGTGCACCAACCCTACCGGACGCGTACCGCCCTTGCTCTGGCGCCAGCGTTGAGCCGTGCCGACCATCTTGCGCCCATCAAGGTTGACGTTGAAACGCCCATCACAGAACGCACCCTCTATTTCGCCCAAAGACGAAACGCCGCCCAGCTCATCGAGTAACTGACAAATCGGATCGCAAAGCCGGCGATAACCGGTTTCGATGCGGTTCTGGTCACCCTCGCTACGCGGTGGCGCGTAGACCAGTGCGATGTTGATCGTCGAGGCCGATTGCGGCACCGGCTCACCGCCGGTTTCACGCAACAACACCGGCCAACCTGCCGCAGCCGACACTTCGCACGCAGCCTCGAACCCAGGCAGACGATTCAACCGTCGCGGCATGACCAGCGCCCGGTCACTGGGCTGCCAGAACAGCAGGCCAAACTCCGAATCGCCGGTGCACACATGGGCCAACAGATCCTGTTCGGCGAGCAGGCCGGCTTCGACGGTCATGGCGATGGGCTGGGTCATGGCAGTAGACATCCTTTGTTTGGGGTATAAAAAAGCCGGCATCGCCGGCTTCTTCATTAAGTCACGTTCAGTCGAGTGTAGAACCGCTCACCGCGATGCCACGCTCAGGAAAGAACAGACGCTGCAGCTCGGTGCCCGGGCTTTCGGCGCGCATGAACGCTTCGCCCACCAGGAATGCGTACACATCGCTGATTTCCATCAGCTCGACATCGGCCCGGTTGAGAATGCCACTTTCGGTGATCACCAGACGATCACGCGGAATACGCGGCAACAGATCGAGGGTGGTTTCCAGGTTGACTTCGAAAGTGTGCAGGTTGCGGTTGTTGACGCCTACCAACGGAGTGTCGAGGGTTTTCAAGGCCCGCTCCAGCTCGTCGCCATCGTGAACTTCCACCAGCACATCGAGGCCGACACTTTTGGCGACGGCAGCCAACTCGGCCATTTTCACGTCATCCAGAGCGGAGACGATCAGCAGCACGCAGTCGGCGCCCAACGCTCGGGCTTCAATGATCTGGTACGGATCAATCATGAAGTCCTTGCGGATCACCGGCAGTTTGCACGCCGCCCGCGCCTGTTGCAGATACACATCGGCGCCCTGGAAGTAATCGATATCGGTCAGCACTGACAGACAGGTCGCGCCGCCCTTCTCGTAACTCTTGGCGATGTCGGCGGGAACGAAGTTCTCGCGAATCACGCCTTTGCTCGGTGAAGCTTTCTTGATTTCTGCAATGACCGCTGGCTGCTTGAGCTTGGCCTGAGCCAATAGTGCCTTGGCAAAACCACGGGGTGCATCGGCCGCCTTGGCCAGACTTTCCAGCTCCGCCAGGCTTACGCGAGCGCTACGCTCGGCGACTTCCTGGACTTTACGGGCCAGAATGTTTTCCAGAACCGTCGGTACACTCATCCCTCATTCTCCACTTTGAATACCGCGGTAAATGCACCCAACTCCTCCAGTTTTTCCCGAGCGAGGCCTGTGTGCAGCGCATCGTGCGCCAGGGCAACGCCTTCTTTCAAACTGCTGGCATGGTCAGCGGCGTACAACGCGGCACCGGCATTGAGCATAATCATTTCCGCGGCTTTCTGACCGTTCTCGGTCTTGCGCTTGCCCAGGGCATCGCGAATCAGCTCCAGGGAAGCCGCCGGGCTATCCACTGCCAGGCCGTGCAGGCTCTGGCTTTTCATGCCCAGGTCTTCTGGCTCAACCCAATACTCGGTGATCTGGTCATCCTTCAATTCCGCCACGAAGGTTGGCGCCGCCAGACTGAACTCGTCCAGGCCATCCTTCGAGTGCACCACCAGCACGTGCTTGCTGCCCATACGCTGCAAGACTTCGGCCAGCGGCCGGCACAACGCCTGATTGAACACGCCCACCACCTGATGCTTCACGCCGGCCGGATTCGTAAGCGGGCCGAGCATGTTGAACAGCGTGCGCAAGCCCAGCTCCCGGCGCGGGCCGGCGGCGTGCTTCATGGCGCTGTGATGGGTCTGGGCGAACATGAAGCCGATGCCGACGTTGTCGATGCAACGTGCGACCTGAACCGGCGTCAGGTTCAGGTAGATACCCGCCGCTTCCAGCAAATCGGCGCTGCCGCTTTTGCCCGAGACCGCACGGTTACCGTGCTTGGCCACGGTGCAACCGGCCGCCGCGACCACGAACGAGGAAGCGGTCGAGACGTTAAAAATGTTCGCGCCATCGCCACCGGTACCGACCACATCGACGACGCCGTCGAGGGTCTTGAGTTCGACCTTGTCCGCCAGCTCGCGCATGACCGACACGGCGCCGACGATCTCGTCGATGCTTTCACTCTTCATGCGCATGGCCATCATGAACGCGCCGATCTGCGCATCCGTGCATTGACCGGTCATGATTTCGCGCATGACATCGCGCATCTCATCGGTGCTGAGGTCGAGCTGTTCGACGATACGGCTCAGGGCTGTCTTGATATTCATGAAAAGTCCTTAGCGCGTGCCGCCGGTTTGTTTGAGGAAATTAGCGAACAGCTCGTGGCCCTGCTCGGTGAGGATCGACTCAGGGTGAAACTGGACGCCCTCGATGTTCAGTGTCTTGTGGCGCAGGCCCATGATCTCGTCGACCGAACCGTCTTCAAGCTGGGTCCAGGCGGTCAGTTCCAGGCAATCGGGCAGGGTTTCGCGTTTGACGATCAGTGAATGATAGCGGGTGACTGTCAGCGGATGGTTCAGGCCTTCAAAAACGCCTTTGTCCTCATGGAACACCGGGCTGGTTTTGCCGTGCATGACCTGACGGGCACGCACCACATCGCCGCCAAAGGCCTGGCCGATGGACTGATGGCCCAGGCACACGCCCAGAATCGGCAGTTTTCCGCCAAAATGTTTGATTACGTCAATCGACACGCCGGCTTCGTTCGGCGTGCAAGGGCCGGGCGAAACGACGATCCGCTCTGGGTTGAGCGCTTCGATTTCGGCAATGGTGAGCTCATCGTTGCGCACGACTTTGACCTGGGAGCCGAGCTCACCGAGGTATTGCACAACGTTGTAAGTAAAAGAGTCGTAGTTATCGATCATCAGCAACATGGCGTTAAGAACCTCTTGAATTTACTGACTTTGAATACAGCCTTCGAATGATTTACCCGCAGCGTCCTGCACTTTGTCAGTCGCTGGAGTCGCGCTGCAAAGCGGTTTGTCTTGCGGGTAAAGAAGGCAAAGCGGTAAAGATCCGGCCGGGCCGGCAGAAGGATTCAGGCGCGCCAACGCCAACGGGCGTGTGCCTTGATGACTTGATCCAGAAGTTTGCTGACGATCAACACGGGGAAGGTCTCATTTATACGTCTCGGCACAGTAACTTAGCTGGGCAGAGCGTGCAATATGGGGCGATCGAAGCGCTTGAAACAATTGACGGGTTCGCGCCGAACGGCAACAGGCTCTATAGTTTTTGGCACTATCGTTTCGCTCACTACAACAATAACAAACGGACTTGCTCATGATCAGACAGACGTTGACTGTACCGCTTGCCGGCTGCTTGCTCGCCATGGCCTGCACCCAGGCGATCGCGGCGCCCAACCCTTATTCGAGTTTCATCGTCTTCGGCGATAGCCTCAACGATGCAGGGCAGTTTACCGACACGGGTGGCCCTCCCGGTTCGACCCTGCGCTTCACCAACCGGACCGGCCCGATTTACCGGGACGGCAGCGGCGAAGTCTACTCCGCCAACTCGACCCAATTGCTGGGTGACCGGCTCGGGTTTTCACCGGACCAGACGGCCGCTTCAACCTCGGCGGCGCGTGCGAACCAGGGCCTGTCGGACGGGAATAACTGGGCCGTTGGCGGTTACCGCACGGACCAGATCCTCACCTCGATCACCAGCGTATCCGCCACGGGCGAACGCACGCGCCCGGGCTATCTGCCGACAAACAACTTCAGCGCCGATCCGAATGCGCTGTATTACATTTCCGGGGGCGGGAACGATTTTCTTCAGGGACGTGTACAAAGTGGCGCTCAGGCGAATGCCGCTGCGGATCGACTGGCCAACAGCGTCCAGGTTCTGCAGACCGCCGGCGCCCGGTACATTATGGTCTGGCTGCTACCCGACCTGGGTTTGACGCCCGCCATCAATGGCACGCCTCTGCAGACTCCCACCTCACTACTGAGCTCTGCCTTCAACCGGCAACTGGTCACCCGTCTCGCAGGGATCGATGCCGAAATCATCCCGTTGAACATTCCGCTGCTGTTGCAGGAAACCTTCGCCGATCCGGCGCGATTCGGTTTTGCTACAGGCCAGAACCTGACGGCGACCTGCTTCAGCGGTAACAGCTGCACCGAAAACCCTGCGTATGGCATCAACAGTGCCACCCCGGACCCCAGCAAGCTGATTTACAACGATGGGGTTCATCCGACCGAAGCCGGGCAGAAACTGATTTCCGACTACGCCTATTCCTTACTGGCTGCGCCGTGGGAGCTGACGTTGTTGCCGGAAATGGCCCACGCCACCTTGCGTGCGCACCAGGATGAACTGCGCAGCCAATGGCAATCGGACTGGGAGAACTGGCAGGCGGTCGGCCAATGGCGCGCGATTGTCGCCGGTGGCGGTCAGCATCTGGATGTCGATAGCCAAAGCAGCGGCGCCAGCGCCGACGGCGACGGTTACAACCTGAACATCGGCGGCAGCTATCGTCTCAATGACGCCTGGCGCGTCGGTGTGGCGGCAGGTTTCTATCGTCAGAACCTGGAAGCAGGCAATAACGATTCGGACTACAAACTCAACAGCTACCTGGCCACCGCCTTCGCCCAGTTCCAGCAGAATCGCTGGTGGGCCGATGCCGCGTTGACCGGCGGCAAGCTGGATTACGACAACCTCAAACGCAAATTCGACCTGGGTGCCAGCGAAGGCGCAGAGAAAGGCGATACCGATGGTTATCTGTGGGCCTTCAGCACACGGGTTGGCTACGACATTGCGCAACCGGGCAGCGAGTGGCATCTGTCGCCGTTCATCAGCGCCGATTACGCAAAAGTGGAAGTCGACGGCTACTCGGAAAACAGCTCCCGCTCCACAGCGTTGACCTTTGATGATCAGACTCGCGATTCAAAACGTCTGGGCGCCGGTCTGCAGGGTAAGTATCAGATCACCCCGCAGACTCAAGTGTTCGGCGAATACGCGTATGAGCATGAATACGAGGATGACACTCAGAAGGTAAACATCGCGCTCAACAGCCTGCCGTCCCTGGACTTCAAGCTGGACGGCTATACACCGCAAAGCCACTTGAATCGCGTGAGCCTGGGGGTCAGCCACAAGTTGACGGCCGATCTGGCGTTGCGCGGTGGGTATACGTTCCGCAAGGATGATGACTTTACCCAGCAAGGGCTTACCGTTGGGGTTGCACTGGACTTCTGATCCGGCAAACAGCAGGCACAAAAAACGCGGCGCCCTCACGGGTGCCGCGTTTTTTTATGCTGGGAAGCCCTTGTGGGAGCGAACCTGCTCGCGAAAGCGGTGGGTCAGGCAACAAAGATGTTGAATGTCAGTCCGTCATCGCGAGCAGGCTTGCTCCCACAGGTTTTGTGGAAACTCAGCTTGCCGGGGTTTGCTCGGCCAGGGCTACGGCGCGGAACATCGCTCGGCGCTTGTTCAGGGTTTCTTCCCATTCCAGCGCCGGTACCGAGTCGGCAACGATGCCGCCGCCGGCCTGCACGTGCAGTTCGCCGTTCTTGATCACCGCGGTGCGGATCGCGATCGCGGTGTCCATGTTGCCGTTCCAGGCAAAGTAGCCGACCGCGCCGCCGTAGACTCCCCGCTTGACCGGCTCCAGTTCGTCGATGATTTCCATCGCACGAATCTTCGGCGCGCCAGACAAGGTGCCCGCCGGCAGAATCGCCCGCAGTGCGTCCATCGCCGTCAGGCCGGCCTTCAATTGACCGGTGACGTTGGAAACAATGTGCATCACGTTGGAATAACGCTCGATCACCATCTTTTCGGTGAGTTTCACCGAACCGATTTCCGAGACCCGACCGGTGTCGTTACGGCCCAGATCGATCAGCATCAAGTGCTCGGCAATTTCCTTGTCGTCGGACAGCAGGTCTTTTTCCAGCGCCAGGTCCGCCTCTTCGTTGGCCCCGCGTGGGCGAGTGCCGGCGATCGGGCGCACGGTGATCAGGTTGTCTTCGACCCGCACCAGCACTTCCGGCGAACTGCCGACGACATGGAAGTCGCCGAAGTTGAAGAAGTACATATAAGGCGTCGGGTTGAAGCAACGCAGCGCCCGGTACAAGTCGATGGGCGCAGCCTTGAAGTCGATCGACATGCGCTGGGACGGCACGACCTGCATGCAGTCACCGGCCAGGATGTATTCCTTGATGGTGTCGACGGCTTTTTCGTAATCGTCTTGGGTGAAGCTCGAACGAAATACCGGATCAGCAGACTGTTGCTTGCTGAAATCCAGGCCACGGCGCGGGGTAATCGGCTGACGGAGTTTTTCCAGCAGCTCTTCCAGGCGCGCCTGACCTTGCTCGAATGCATCGTCCTGCGAGGGGTCGGCCAGGACAATTGCATGCATCTTGCCGGCGAGGTTGTCGAATACCACCACCGCGTCGGAAACCATCAGCAGAATGTCCGGCACGCCCAACGGATCCGGGTTCGGGCACTTGCCCAGACGCTTCTCCACATAGCGCACGCAGTCGTAACCGAAGTAACCCACCAGACCGCCATTGAAGCGCGGCAGGCCAGGGATGGTCGGCACGTTGTAGCGGGCTTTGAATGCTTCGACAAAGGCCAGTGGATCTTCGGCTTCGTGGCTTTCGATCTCGATGCCGTCGTGGGTCACGCTGACGTGATGGTCGTGAACCCGCAGCACGGTGCGGCACGGCAGACCGATGATCGAGTAACGGCCCCACTTCTCCCCGCCCTGCACCGATTCCAGCAGGTAGGAGTTGGGCTCGTCGGCCAGTTTCAGGTAGATCGACAGCGGTGTGTCGAAGTCGGCCAGGGTTTCGCAGGCAAGCGGGATGCGGTTGTAGCCGGCAGCGGCCAAACGCAGGAATTCTTCGCGGATCATGGGGTAGCCTCGTGGCTTGAGGGTCTAACAGTCAGGTATGCAAACGCGCCGGTAGGCCGGCCAGGAACAAGTCAGGCGCGCCAACGCCAGCGGGCCAGGGCCTTGATGACTTTCATCCAGAGTTTGCGAGTGACCACCACGATGGCGTTTCCAGAAGGGGGTTGAACAGCGTCGGGCAACGTTATCTCAGCGGCTGGATCCAGGCAACCGGGAATTAACTTGCGCAGATCGTCGATCACCAGTGCCGGCGACTCTTCGGCAATCGGACGGCCATGGTTATAGCCATAACTGAGCGCCACGCATTTGACCCCCGCCGCTTTCGCCGCCAGCACATCGCTGCGCGAATCGCCGACGAACAAGGATTGCGACGCCGGGATGTTGGTCATTTTCATCACGAAAAACAACGCTGCCGGGTCCGGCTTTTTCTGTGGCAGGGTGTCGCCGCCGATGATCAAACGGAAATAACGACCGATTTTCATCTGGTCCAGCAGCGGCGCGACGAAACGCTCCGGCTTGTTGGTGATCAGCGCCATCTCGACACCCTGCTTGTGCAGCCATTTCAGGGTGTCGCGCACGCCAGGGTAAACCACCGTCAGCTCGTGACCGTCTTCGTAAAAACCGTTGAACAGCTCCAGGGCATGCTCGGCCTCGACCTCATCGACACCCTCGGCGTCGATGTGGTTGGCCAAGGCCCGGCGTACCAGCGTGTGCACGCCGTTGCCCACCCACTCACGCACCGATTCGATGCCGGCAGGTTTTCGCCCGAGTTTGAGCAGCATGTTATCCACAGCCGCTGCGAGGTCGGGGACCGAATCGATCAACGTGCCATCCAGATCGAACATCACCAGCCGTGGCAGAGACCCCGGGAACAACTGCTCAAAGCCACTCATGGGCGGGCCAGCGCCAGTTCGGAACGCATCTTTTCAATCACCTCTTGGTAGTTCGGCGCATTGAAGATCGCCGAGCCGGCGACGAAGGTGTCGGCGCCAGCAGCGGCGATTTCACGAATGTTGTTCACGTTCACGCCGCCGTCGATTTCCAGGCGGATGTCACGGCCGGAGGCATCGATCAGCGCCCGCGCTTCACGCAGCTTGTCGAGGGTGCCGGGGATGAACTTCTGCCCGCCGAAGCCCGGGTTGACGCTCATCAACAGGATCATGTCGACCTTGTCCATCACGTACTTGAGCACGTCCAGCGGCGTCGCCGGATTGAACACCAGGCCCGACTTGCAGCCGCCTTCGCGGATCAGTTGCAGGGAACGGTCGACGTGCTGCGAGGCTTCCGGGTGAAAAGTGATGTAGGTCGCGCCGGCTTCGATGAAGTCACCGACGATGCGGTCCACCGGGCTGACCATCAGGTGCGCGTCGATCGGCGCGGTCACGCCGTACTTGCGCAGTGCAGCGCACACCATCGGGCCGATGGTCAGGTTCGGCACGTAGTGGTTGTCCATGACATCGAAGTGCACAAAGTCGGCGCCAGCGGCCAGGACGTTGTCCACTTCTTCACCCAGGCGGGCGAAGTCGGCGGAGAGAATCGACGGAGCAATTACGAAGGGCTGCATGACGCACCTTTTTTGAGCAGAATCACGATGGCGCGCATTGTATACCTCATGCTTTGACCCGCGCGACGTGGCTGCGATGATCAGTAGGCCGCTCGGTAAATCTTCTCTATGTCGATGGCACTCAATTTGCGCGGATTGTTGCGCATCAGGCGCTCAATTCCCGCCGCTTCCACGGCCATGGCCGGGATGGCGTCTTCGGGAACGCCGAAGCTGCGCAGTCCCGGCGGGATTTCCACCGCAGCGCATAACTCGGTCATCGCCTCTACGGCCTTGTCCGCCGCGTCGTTGGCGCTCAGATGAGCGGTCTTCACCCCCATGGCCTCGGCGATATCCTGCATGCGCTCCACGCAGGCCATTTTGTTCCAGGTCATGACATACGGCAGCAGCAAGGCGTTGCTGACGCCATGGGCAATGTTGAAGCGGCCGCCCAGCGGATACGCCAGCGCGTGCACCGCGCCGACCCCGGCATTGCCGAACGCCATACCGGCCATCAGGCTGGCGGTGGCCATGTCTTCGCGGGCCTGGAGATTGGACGGATTGGCGTAAGCCTTGGGCAGCGCCCTGGCGATGAGCTTGATGGCGCCGATGGCCAGCGCGTCGGTAATCGGTGAGGCGTTCAACGACAGATAGGATTCGATAGCGTGCACCAGTGCATCGACGCCACTGGCAGCCGTGACACTGCGCGGACAGGTCAGGGTCATTTGTGGACTGACCAGCGCCACGTCCGGTAATAGATAGTCGCTGACGATGCCTTTTTTCAGCTGCGCGACCTTGTCGGAGAGGATCGCCACGTTGGTGACTTCCGAGCCGGTACCGGCGGTGGTCGGAATGGCGATCAGCGGCGGGCCTTTGCGCGGCACCTGATCGATGCCGAACAGATCCTCCAGCGCCCCGTGATAACCGGCGTAGGCCGCGACACTTTTAGCGATGTCGATGGCACTGCCGCCGCCCAGGCCGATCAGTCCGTCGTGCCCGCCTTCGCGGTAGACCCGCATGCAGTCTTCGACGATGGCGATTTCCGGGTCAGGCAATACACGGTCGAAAATTTCGTAGGTTCGGTCGCCCAGCTGCGCCAGCGCCAGCTCGACCGTGCCGGACTTGACCAGTGCGGCATCGGTGACGATCAGCGGGTTGTCGATGTCCAGGCGTGTCAGTTCAGCCGCCAGTTGCTCGATGGCAGATGCGCCGGTGATCAGTTTGTGGGCGATTTTGAAAGAGGAAAGACTCATGTGCGCAGCCTCTTATAGATAGGGGAGCTGGGCACAAGAGTAGCTGGGGATTGGGGTTTGTCTGCAATTCAGGGGGTGAATGATCGATGGGTTTGTGGCGCAGGACAGAAATGGGGTGGGTCCGTTGGATCGCCCCCTCACCCTAACCCTCTCCCCAGAGGGTAGAGGGGACAGACCGAGGTGCTTGTACTGAATACGTCGACCTGAAAATTCCGAGTCGAACTCCGCTTCTGAAAACACCGGAGATCGGCTCCCTTTCCCCTCTCCCCCCTGGGGAGAGGGTTGGGGTGAGGGGTGGTTCCTTAGCTCGCCACTAAACCTGGGCGGTACGCAGTTTTTCGCTACGGCCGCGCAGCCATTCCAGGGTCAGCAGCAGGATCACCGAGAAGGCAATCAGCAACGTCGCCGCCGCCGCGATGGTCGGGCTGAGGTTTTCGCGGATACCGCTGAACATCTGCCGTGGCAATGTCGCTTGTTCAGGACCGGCGAGGAACAGCGTCACCACCACTTCATCGAACGAAGTGGCGAAGGCAAACAGCGCACCGGAGATCACGCCAGGCGCAATCAGCGGCAAGGTCACCCGACGGAATGCCGTCAGTGGCGAAGCACCCAGGCTCGCAGCGGCGCGCACCAGGTTTTGGTTAAACCCCTGCAAGGTCGCCGACACCGTGATGATCACAAACGGCACACCCAACACCGCATGCACAACAATCAGCGAGGTATAGCTGTTACCAAATCCCAGTGGAGCAAAGGTCAGGTAACTGGCCACGCCGATAATCACCACCGGTACCACCATCGGCGAAATCACCAGCGCCATCACCAACGGCTTGCCAGGGAAGTCGCCCCGCGTCAGGCCGATGGCCGCCAGCGTACCGAAGATCATCGCCAACACAGTCGCCGCCGGAGCAACGATGATGCTGTTCTTCAGCGAACGCATCCATTCGGCCGAAGCGAAGAAGTCCTGGTACCAGTGCAACGAAAAGCCTTGCAGCGGGTACACCAGAAAACTCCCGGAGTTGAACGACAGCGGAATGATCACCAGTACCGGCAGAATCAGGAACAACAGGACCAGCCCGCAGAGAATGCGCAAGCTGTAGAACCACACCCGCTCAATGGGCGACATATAAGGACTCAGCATTTCGTTCTCCCCTTAGCTCAGGCGCAGGCGACTGGCGCCCACCAGCCAGCTGTAAATCAGATAAAGCACCACGGTCGCCAACAGCAGCAGCCCACCGAGTGCGGTCGCCATGCCCCAGTTGATGCTGGTGTTGGTGTAGAAGGCGACGAAGTAACTGACCATCTGATCGTTCGGACTGCCCAGCAAGGCCGGGGTGATGTAGTAGCCGATGGCGAGGATGAACACCAACAGGCAACCGGCGCCGACACCGGCATAGGTCTGCGGGAAGTACACCCGCCAGAAACTGGCGAACGGGTGGCAGCCGAGGGAAATCGCGGCGCGCATGTAGGTCGGCGAAATGCCTTTCATCACGCTGTAGATCGGCAGAATCATGAACGGCAGCAGGATGTGCACCATGGAGATGTAAACCCCGGTGCGGTTGAACACCAGCTCCAGCGGTTTATCGATGATGCCCATCGCCATCAGGCCGCTGTTGATCAAGCCACCTGATTGCAGCAACACGATCCACGCGGCGACCCGCACCAGGATCGAGGTCCAGAACGGCAGCAGCACCAGAATCATTAGCAGGTTGCTTTGCCGCGACGGCAAGTTCGCCAACAGGTAGGCCAACGGATACGCCAGCAGCAGACAGATCACGGTAATGATCAGCCCCATCCAGAAGGTCCGGGCGAAGATGTCGAGGTAGATCGCCTGATCGGGTGTGGCCGGGGCGATTTCGCCGAGGTCGTCGATACGGTGATCGACTGCTGCCAGCAAGTAATAAGGGGTGATGTTGCTGGTGTTGCGGCGCACGGCTTGCCAGTAGGCCGGGTCGCCCCAGCGTTCGTCGAGACCTTCCAGCGCTTCTTTATAGGAGGCCGGTTCGGTGGCGAACGGTAAGGCACGTGCAGTTTTGGTCAGCAGGCTGCGGTAGCCGGCCAACTCCATGTTCAAGCGCTTGGACAGGTCGCCCAGGGTCTGATTCTTGCGGGCTTCAGCGAGGTCTTCGCTGGCGGCCTTGTAAACCGGTTCAGCGGGCAGGCCTCGGCCATCCCAACTGGCGATAGCCGCCACAGTGCGCGGCATGCCGCCGACCACTTCCGGGTTACCGACACTTTTGTAGAGCAGCGCCACGATGGGCACCAGGAACACCAGCAACAGAAACAGCACCAACGGCGCGATCAAGGCTTGTGCTTTCCAGCGGTTGATCCGCTCGGCGTGCTTGAGCCGCTGCTTCAAGGTGGGGTCGGTGCCCGCGTTCAGGGGAATGGCGGTGGCCATGGCGTACTCCGGAGATCTTTGATCGTTACAGAGGTGGCGTACCACCTCGAACTTTTAGTGTGGGAGTGAGCCTGCTCGCGATGGCGTCTTCAAATTCAACATTGATGCTGACTGATCCACCGCAATCGCGAGCAGGCTCACTCCCACAGAGGGGCGAGCCCTCTAGTTACTTCGCAGCCCAGGAATTGAAGCGCTGTTCCAGTTGCTCACCGTTGTCAGCCCAGAAGCTGACGTCGATCTGCACCTGGTTGGCGATGTTTTCCGGGGTGGTCGGCATGTCTTTGAGGACATCCTTGGCCAGCAACGGTACGGCTTGAATGTTGGCCGGGCCGTAAGCGATGTTTTCCGAGTAGGTCTTCTGCTGCTGCGGCGCCACGGAGAACGCGATGAATTTCTTCGCCGCTTCAGCGCGTGCTTTATCCAGACCTTTCGGGATGGCCCATGCGTCGAAGTCGTAGATACCGCCGTTCCACACGACTTTCAGGTTGCTTTCTTTCTGCACGGCAGCGATCCGGCCGTTGTAGGCCGAGCTCATGACCACGTCGCCGGAAGCGAGGTACTGCGGCGGTTGCGCGCCGGCTTCCCACCACTGGATGCTTGGTTTGAGCTCATCGAGCTTCTTGAACGCGCGGTCCTGACCGTCCTTGCCGGCCAGTACTTTGTAGACGTCTTTCGGCGCAACGCCGTCGGCCATCAGAGCGAATTCCAGGGTGTACTTGGCGCCTTTACGCAGGCCACGTTTGCCCGGGAATTTCTTGGTGTCCCAGAAATCCACCCAGCTGGTCGGTGCAGATTTCAGCTTGTCGGCGTTGTAGGCCAGCACGGTCGACCACACGAAGAAGCCCACGCCGCATGGCTGGATGGCGCCTTTGACGTAGTCTTCGGACTTGCCGAACAACTTCGGATCAAGCTGCTCGAACATGTCTTCGTCGCAACCACGGGACAGTTCTGGCGATTCAACTTCTACCAGGTCCCAGGACACGCTCTTGGTGTCGACCATGGCTTTGACCTTGGCCATTTCGCCGTTGTACTCGCCCGCCACGATCTTGCCGTTACCTGCCGCTTCCCACGGTGCGTAGAAGGCTTTGACCTGCGCCGCCTTGTTCGCCCCGCCAAAGGACACCACGGTCAGGTCCGGGCCCGCCGCCATTGCGTGTGCCGCGCCGATCATGCCCATGACCAAAGCGGTGAATTTCAGGGATCTCAACATTTATTGTTCTCTCCACGTGCAGGGTTGGTGTTGTTGAAGCAGGGGGGCGATCAATGCGCCTCTAGAAGTGGGTCGAGCGCGCGAACGTGTTCGACCTGCCAGCCAAGCGGTACTACGTCGCCGACGGCCAGCGCGGGATCGAGCTCGGCAATCGGTTGTTTCACAAAGAAATCGGTCTTGCCGCAGACTTCCAGGCGAACCCGGACGTGGTCGCCCAGGTAGATGAATTCCTCCACCCGCCCTGAGAAGCGGTTGACGCATTGATCGCTAGCGCCGTTGAGGCTAATGCGCTCGGGGCGAATCGACAGCGTGACCGGTTCACCGGTCTTGCCGACGTTGACCGCCAGGGCTTCAACCTTTTCACCGCGTCCCAACTCAACCACGCAGCGGTCGCCGGTGTGGCTGTGCAAGCGGCCGTTGAGGCGGTTGTTCTCGCCGATGAAGTTGGCGACGAAGGTGTTTTTCGGCTCTTCGTAGAGGGTGCGCGGCGGCGCGATCTGCTGGATTTCGCCCTGATGGAACACGGCTACACGGTCGGACATGGTCAGGGCTTCGCCCTGGTCGTGGGTCACGTAGACCACGGTCACGCCGAGGCGCTGGTGCAGGTGCTTGATTTCCATCTGCATGTGTTCGCGCAGTTGTTTGTCCAGTGCGCCGAGGGGTTCGTCCATCAGCACCAGTTGCGGTTCGAACACCAAGGCGCGGGCCAAAGCCACACGCTGTTGCTGACCGCCGGACAGTTGCGCCGGATAACGCTGGGCGAAGGTGTCGAGCTGAACCATGCTCAGGACTTTTTTGACCTTGTCGCTAACGTCGCTCTTGTTCAAGCCGCGCACGGTCAACGGGAACGCCAGGTTCTCGGCGACCGTCATGTGCGGGAACAACGCGTAGTTCTGGAACACCATGCCGATGTCGCGTTTGTGCGGCGGCACGTTGTTGATGGAACGCCCGGCCAGCTGGATTTCGCCTGCGGTCGGTGTTTCGAAACCGGCGAGCATCATCAGGCTGGTGGTCTTGCCGGAGCCGGACGGCCCGAGCAAGGTGAGGAATTCGCCTTTGCGAATCTCCAGGTTGAGGTCTTTGACGATCAGGTTCTCGCCGTCGTAGCTTTTTTGCACTCCACGAAAGCTGACCAGAATATCGCTGGCCCCTGCGTTTGAATCGACCTGGCTCATACCCACACCTTTGTTGTGATGACTGCTGTGGACTAAGCCTAGTGGACGCTGCTGACCACGCAAATCGGGGCGCAGGAGAGAATGGCCTCAGCAGGTTGGAAGGTTGAGTGTAGGGATTGCCCTACAAGGATGGCGGGGATGGATAGGGGCAACCGCAATGTTGAAGCTGCGAGCCGCAAGAACGGGCAAAAGCGGCTTTGCAGGATGTCGTAAATGGGCATGTGACCACTATCCCTGTGGGAGCGAGCCTGCTCGCGATTGCGGTCTGACATTCAACATTAATGTCGACTGATAGTCCGCTATCGCGAGCAGGCTCGCTCCCACCGGGGACAGCGGTGTTCTTAGAGAAGTTTGTGCTCCATGGCGTACTTCACCAGTTCCGCCAGGGAGGTGATGTTGAGTTTCTGCATCAGCCGCGCCTTGTGGGTGCTGATGGTTTTGCTGCTCAAGGCCAGTTGCTGGGCGATGTCGTTGACGTTGGCGCCCTGGGCCAGGCGTTCGAACACCGAGAATTCGCGCTCGGACAGCAACGAGTGCAACGGCCGCGAATCGGTCAGGCCGACTTCGAAGACCATGCGGTCGGCCAGGTCCGGGTCGATGTAGCGCCCGCCCGCCGCGACCTTGCGGATCGCCGTCAGCAGCAGCGCCGGATCGCTGTCCTTGGTCGCATAACCCGCAGCGCCGACCTTCAACGCACGGGCGGCCATTTGCGCTTCGTCATGCATCGACAACACCAGAATCGCCGGAGGATTGTTCAGCGCACGAATCCGCGGAATCGCCTCCAGGCCGTTAACCCCAGGCATGGAGATGTCCAGCAAGACCACTTCACAGGGAACATGGCGCAACGTCTCGAGCAACTGCTCGCCATTGCTCGCCTCCCCTACCACCAGCAAATCCTTGGCCAGGCCGATCAATTGCTTGATGCCTTCGCGGACGATGGTGTGGTCTTCGGCTACCAGTACACGGATCACGTTCTTCTCCAGATTCAAGATCATTCGCGAGCAAGCCCGCTCCCACAGTGATTGGGGAGAGCCAAAGATTTCTGCACTTACACAACTCCCTGTGGGAGCGGGCTTGCTCGCGAAGGCGTCTGCCCAAACAACTCAAAACCCTCAGGCCTCATCCAGCGGCACTCGCACGCTCAGGGTCGTGCCTTCACCCGGTTCACTCTCAAGCGACAATTGCCCGCCCATGATCAACACTCGCTCACGCATGCCGACCACCCCGAAGGAGGTTGACCTACCGGTGGCGGGGACAAATCCTACGCCATCATCGCTGACGGTCAGACACAACTCGTCGCCTTCCAGCGCCAATGTCAGTTCGACAGTATGCGCCTGGGCATGGCGCATGACATTGGTCAGCGCTTCCTGAAGGATCCGGAACAGGCCAATCGCCTTGGCATCACTGAGCACCGGCAGGTTCTCCGGCACCTGCACCAGACACGGAATCTGCGTGCGCGCCTCGAATCGGCGAGCCTGCCACTCGATGGCCGAGGCGATCCCGGCGTCGAGAATCGGTGGCCGCAGTGCCGTGGCTACATCGCGAACCAGTTGGAACAGCTGCGCTATCAGTCGCTTCATGCTGTTCAAGCGTTCGTTCAAACCGGGATCGAGCTGCGCGTAGGCCAGTTCGCACATGGAGGTTTCCAGTTTGAGCACGGTCAACATCTGACCGAGTTCGTCGTGTACTTCCCGGGCGATGCGGGCTTTTTCCTCTTCCCGCACACTCTCCAGGTGCGCGGACAATTCACGCAACTGTTCGCGAGAACTGGCCAGTTCCAGTTCGATGCGCTTGCTCTCGCTGATGTCCCAGACGATCCCGTCCCAGACATAGGCGCCGTCTTCGAGTCGGCGGGTGATGGCCTTGATTTCGGCCCAGCGCTGTTCGCCCGAACGGGTGAGAATCCGTCCCTGCCACGACCAGTCACTGTCGGTGTCCAGCGCATGGTCCTGGGTTTGGTGATAACTGGCCTTGTCGTCCGGGTGCACCAGGCTGCGCAGGCCTTTGTCGCGATGGGCCAGGGTAGCCGGTGAGTAACCGACCAGGCTCTCGCTGCCTTCACTGATGTAGGCAAAATCGATCTGCCCCGTCACCGGCGCCCGTTCCAGACGAAAGACCAGTCCTGGAACGTTGGCGGCGATCCCTTGCAGACGCGCCTCGCTTTCCTGCAACGCAGCCAATGCACGACGGCGCTCGGTGACGTCATTGAGGTAAACCACCAGGTATTCACTGTCGCGAAACCGCAAAAAGCTCAGCGAAACGTCCACCGGCAGGTTGCTGCCATCCGCCCGTATGCAGTTGGTTTCAAAACTTTGCGGGCCGTCCTCACTGGCCCGGGCGCGTTTCCACAGGTTCAGCCAGCGATCCATGTGCAAGCCGGGCTCGAAGTCGATCAGCGGCCGATCAATGATCCCGCCCGCCGGATAACCCAGCATGGTTTCGGCCGCGCGATTGGCATAGCGCACATGGCTGTCCCAGTTGACCCAAAGGATGCCGACAGTGCTCTGGTCGATGGAAAACTGAGTGAGGCGCAAGGCTTCTTCACTGGCGGCACGCAGGGCAATGTCTTCGCGCGCGGCCCGCAAACGATGCTCAAGACTGTGCTGTTGCCGACGCTGCCAGAACACGATGGCCATACTGCTCAGCATCAGCACCGCCAACAACAGACAGAGGTTTTGCCAGAAACCCGGGGACTCGGTCAGGCGCGGGTATTTGGGTTGCAGCCATTGATTGTGCAGCTGCTCCAGGTCCTTGGCCGGGATCGCCCGCAGCGCGCTTTCAACAATGCCGGCCAGTTCCGGCCAATCCCGGCGCGTGGCCACCCGCAACAGTTGCGGCAAGCCGATATCACCGACCACCACCAGCCCGGCGAACTCAGGCTCGGCAGACAAACGCCCCAACTGCGCTTCGTCGACCACGGCGTAACTGGCCTGCTGACTCAATAACAGTTGCAGTGCCTGGCGTTCGATCGGTACGCCTTGAAGATTCAGGTGCGGGTAATTGCTGCGCAGGTAATCGGCGGTGGCGCCGGGCATGCGCACGGCCACGCGGGTCTGGCTGTCGAGTTTTTCCAGCTCGACCACGCCAGTGCTTTTCTGGTCGCTGACCACCAGTTGCGGCACCCGCATATACGGGTCGGAAAACTGCCAGAGCCGCAGGCCACCGGGGGTTTGGGTCAGCCCCGGAGCGATGTCGATGTCACCCTCGCGCGCGGCGGCTTCCAGTTGCTCCAGGTCGGGAAAGTTGCGCCAGCTCAGCTCGACTTTGAGCGCCTTTGCCAGCCACTTCATCAGCTCGACATTGACCCCAGACAAACGCTGCAAGCGGCGATCGTATTGGGCGTAAGGCACCTGCAACACCAGCCCCACGCGCAATTCGCCATGCTGCGCCAGCCATTGCTGCTGGCCCGCGGACAATTGCGCGACGTGCACCGGTGGCGCGGGAGCCGCCCAGCCCATCAAGGGAAACCACAAACAGCCGATAACCCACAGGCAGCGAAAACGCATCATCGAAATCTCACACACTGACAAATACTGACCAACCCATTAGGCTGCCGGAATAACTTCTGGCCTGGAATATCCGATGCCCCCTGTCTACCGCCTGGCACTGCCAGCATTGTGCCTGTCGCTGATCCTGCCTTGCGCCTTTTCTGTCGAGGCCGCTGACCCGGCGCCTGCCACTACGGAAACACCCGCCGAAGAAAAACCGGTCGAGCGCCAGCCGCTGCTTGAGCGTAGTCAGGAAGAAGCGTCTGCACTTGAGCGACAGATCCCGGCTCAGGAACAGCAGCAACTGCAAGCGGGCAGCGACACGTTTCTGGCCTTGTGGAAACCGGCCAATACCGCCGACCCCAAAGGCGCGGTGATTATCATCCCTGGCGCCGGCGAAACCGTTGACTGGCCGCAAGCAATCGGTCCATTGCGACGTAAATTGCCGGACGCCGAGTGGAGCAGCCTGAGTATCACCTTGCCGGACCTGCAAAGCGACGCCATTGCGCCGCGTATCGTAGAAATCGCACCTACACCAAAAGCCGCTGACACCGGCAGCAAAAACTCGACCACTGCCGCGCCCATCGAACAAGCGGCGGGCGGTGAAGCGGAGGTGGCGGACAAGGCGATCGCCGAAACTACCGAAGAACAGGCCAAAGCCGACGCCGAACGAATCTTCGCCCGCATCGACGCCGCGATTGCCTACGCCGAACAGCAAAGCGCTCGCCGCATTGTCGTGCTGGGGCATGGCACTGGCGCTTACTGGGCCGCGCGCTATCTGAGCGAGAAGCAGCCCTCGCAAGTGGAGAAGTTTGTGATGGTCGCCGCTCAGATGCCGGTGAAAGCCAAACCGGAGCTGGCCGAGCTGACAACGACCCTGAAGCTGCCCACCGCAGACATCTTCTATATAGACAAGCCGCTGGATCGCAACCTGGCACTGGAGCGTTTGCAAGCCAGCAAACGCTTGAAGACTTCGGGGTTCAGTCAGGTCTCGCTCAAGGCTTTGCCGGGTAATTCCAAGGCTGAGCAAGAACAGCTGTTCCGGCGGGTGCGAGGCTGGTTGAATCCACAGAACGCGGTCAACTGATAGACCGCGTCGCCCCCTTCGCGAGCAAGCCCGCTCCCACATTTGACCGGTATACACAGGACAAATGTGGGAGCGGGCTTGCTCGCGAAGGGGGCGTACAAACACTACAAATCTGTTGCCCTAACGAAAACCCCGCCGCGCGCGAATCAATGTGTAGGCGCTATGCAGTTCGCGAGTCTTGTCAGTGGCTTCGCGCACCTGCAGCGCCGTCGCACCGCTGCCGGCGATCTTGTCCGGGTGATGGCGACTCAGCAGGCGTCGATAAGCACGCTTGATCTGCGCCGGCTCGGTGGTCGCCGAAACGCCCAAAAGCCGCAGAGCATCTTGATAGGTCAGCGCGGTGCTGGCCTGTGCAAACTTGTGCTGCTCGTAATCGGCTGCCAGAGCCTGCACCTGTTGTGACGTCCAGCCCAGCCATTTACCCCACTGCCTGATCAGCTCTCGTTCAGCACTGCCGGCGCGGCCATCCGCCCAGATCATCCGCCAACAGGCGCGCAAGACGCCTTCGGCCGCATGAGGCTGAGCGCTCAAGCGGCGCAAATACCCACGCAACCGGTCATTTCCCGACTTGCCGCGATTGAACGCGGCAATGGCCCGGAGCTGGGCCGACTCGGTCATGTCCAGAGAACGCATTTCCTGACGGGCCTGCTGGATATGGCCCTCGACCACCCTTCCATCGCTCTTGGCCAGGCGTCCCAACAACACAAACAGCAATTCATCGTTGCGCAGCACCGGGCGGCCACCGAGTTTTTCTCGCAAGTGCGCCCAGCTCTGTATGTGCAAATGCCGATCCAGCACCTGCCCCAACAAGGCGCCAAGCATGGCCCCCGGAATGCTGGCGATATAAAAGCCCGCTCCGGCTCCAATCAGAGTCCCTGGCCACAACATGTCAGCGTCTCGCTTCTAACAGGGTTTCGACTTCAGCCAGACGCTCGTGAGTGCCAACATCCACCCAATGTCCCTTCAAGTGCTCGCCGGTGACTTGTCCATCGGCCATGGCCTTGCGCAGCAGCGGTGCAAGCTTGAAGGCGCCGGCGGAGCAACCGTCGAACAGCTGCGGGTGCAGGACCGCGATGCCGCTGTAGGTCAGGGTTGCAATGCCCGGTTGAGCGTCGCGTACTTGCCCGTCGATCAGGCTGAAATCGCCAGTCGGATGATGGGCAGGGTTGTCCGCCAACACCAGATGCGCCAGCCCGGTGATGGGGTGGTGCAACATGCTGAAGTCGTAGTCGGTCCAGATGTCACCGTTGACCACCATAAAGGCCTCGTCACCCAGCAACGGCAGCGCGCGAAAAATCCCGCCTCCGGTTTCCAGTGGCTCACCTTCCGGCGAGTACTGAATACGTACGCCGTATTGCGAGCCATCACCCAGGTAGTTTTCGATCAACTGGCCGAGCCAGGCATGGTTGATCACCACCTCGGTAAACCCCGCCACCGCCAAGGCTTTCAAGTGATACTCGATCAACGGTATACCGCCAGCGCGAACCAGCGGTTTCGGCGTGGTCAGGGTCAGCGGGCGCATGCGCTCGCCTTTCCCTGCGGCCAGAATCATTGCCTTCATGCATTCACTCCAGCACGTAGACTCAGCAGCAACACATCCAGCTCGGCCAGTTCAGGACGGCGGGCGATCACGGCGTCTATATAAGCAAAGAAGCGTGGCACATCGCCGAGATAGCGAGGCTTGCCGTCACGGTGGCAGATGCGGGCAAAGATGCCGATCACTTTCAAGTGCCGCTGCACGCCCATCAGGTCACTGGCACGCAGGAAATCTTCGAAGTCGGGCTGAACCGGGATTCCGAGATCGCCCGCTTGCTGCCAGTAAGCTTGCAGCCAGCCGCGCACACGCTCCTCGGGCCAGCTGAGGAACGCATCCTTGAACAGGCAGGTCACGTCGTAGGTCACGGGACCATAGACTGCGTCCTGGAAATCCAGCACGCCAGGATTTGGCTCGCTGAGCATCAGGTTGCGTGGCATGTAATCGCGGTGCACCAGCACTTTGGGCTGGGCCAGCGCGCTGTCGATCAATAGCTCAGTTATGTTCTGCCAGAGTATTTGCTGCGCCGAGTCGAACTCGATGCCCAACTCGCGCTTCACGTACCACTCAGGGAACAACTCCAGCTCACGGCGCAGCAGCGCCACGTCATAACTTGGCAGCGGTGCAACCATCGGCAACTGCTGAAAAGCCAGCAGTGCTTGCAGGGCATCCTCGAACAAATCGTCAGCATTTTCGCTGTCGATCACGTCAAGGTAAGTCTTGTTGCCCAGGTCATTGAGCAAAAGAAAACCACGTTCGAGGTCTTCAGCATAAATTTTCGGAACATTTATTCCGGATTTCGCCAGCAAAAAAGCGATATCCACGAAGGGTTTACAGTTTTCCTGGGGCGGTGGCGCGTCCATCACGACGAAGCTTCTGCCCTCGCCTTCCCAGCGAAAATAACGTCGAAAACTCGCATCGCTACTGGCCGCGGTCAACGTGGCCGGGGGTACGACACCCCAATTCTGCTCTGCAAAGAGGACAGCCAATTGCTCATCGAGCCAAACTTTCAGGTGTTGCAAACGTACATCTTGGTCAGGCATTGCAAGGGTCTCCGACGGCGCTAGCCGTCAAGCGGGTCATGCTTTATTATCCAGCATCTTTTTCAGACCATCGA
>Ga0255334_1000516_pt1 | contig 29133 bp, 25 predicted proteins | sample EtOH5_35cm_T3_12_FD_202080 | JGI IMG/M metagenome (GOLD analysis project Ga0255334, IMG submission 202080) | Sandy soil microbial communities from University of British Columbia, Vancouver, Canada - EtOH5_35cm_T3_129 | ecosystem: Engineered > Artificial ecosystem > Sand microcosm > Unclassified ... | reverse complement strand
GGTGGGGCAAATCTTCCCGGCCGATCGAAGCGTTCATGCCTCGAGTCAGCAGCCTACTCATAGACTATTGCGTTGTGGTGAAAGTCACAGCACCAAGGACATGAATGTACACTTGTGCACTGAAATTTTTATTCAAGCCCCTTTTCGGGCCTGTTCGGGTGCCTAAGACTGCCGCACTTTCGCCTTTCACGCCAGTCACAGATAGCCGAAAGGCCTGCACTACTGCACCCATCGCTGCAGAATTTGCTGCAAATCAGTGCGTTTGAACGGCTTGGCCAGGTAATCGTTCATTCCTGCCGATAAACAGGCTTCACGGTCGCCCTGCAAGGCGTTGGCAGTCAGTGCAATGATCGGAAGGTCGGTGCAACCGGGCAGTTGGCGAATCTGTCGGGTGGCTTCGTAGCCATCGATGATCGGCAGTCGGCAGTCCATCAGAATGGCTTCGAAGATCAGGCTTTCTGCGCTGCGTACCGCCTGAGCGCCGTCGGTGGCGACGCTGACAGTAAAGCCCAGGCTGCGCAACATGGCTTCGACGACGGTCTGGTTGACCGGGTTGTCCTCGACCAGCAGCACATTGCGGCCTTCGCCATCACCACTGCCGGTCTGCGCGCGCGGGGTGCGCACCGGCAGCGTCTGTTTATAGAGCGCCAGCGGGATTTCCAGGGTGAATGCCGAGCCGCGACCTTCCTCGCTCTGGGCGCGCAAGGTGCCGCCCATGCGTTCCGCCAGGGTGCGGGCAATCGGTAGTCCCAGCCCGGTGCCGCCGTAACGCCTTGAAATAGAACTGTCGGCCTGCTGGAACGCGTTGAACATCAATTCCAGGCTTTCGGCCGGGATGCCAATCCCGCTGTCGCGCACGGTGCAGGTGAACCACAACAATTCGTGATCCAGCGACTGCCATTGCGGTTCGATGGTGACGCGGCCCTGCTCGGTGAACTTCAGCGCATTGCCCACCAGGTTCACCAGGATCTGCCGGATCCGCGTCGGGTCGCCCTGAACCTGCAGCGCACGCATGTCTTCGGGGATCAGCAGCGCCAGATCGAGCCCGCGTTGCAAAGCGCTGTGCTGGAACGACTGGGCGCAACTGCTGATCAGGTCCGCCAGATTGAACGGAATGTGCTCCAGCTCCAGCTCCGAACGTTCGATGCGCGAGAAGTCGAGAATGTCGTTGATGACTTTGAGCAGGTGTTCGGTGGACTCCGAGGCCAGCGCCGCGTACTCGACCTGCTCCTCGGTCATCTCGGTGGTTTCCAGCAGTTGCAGCATGCCGAGCACGCCATTCATCGGTGTGCGCAGTTCGTGGCTCATCATCGCCAGGAAATCGGATTTGGCGTTGTTGGCCTTTTCCGCTTCTTCGCGGGTCTGGATCAACTGCGCCATGGCCTGATGCTGTTCACGGCTGGCCTGCTCGAGACCGCTGGCAAGGTTGTTGATGTGTTGCGACAGCGCGCCCAGTTCGGTGTCATCGACAATCGGCAGCGGTGTCTTGTAGTCGCCGCGCTGGATCGACTTGACCGCGTTGCCGATATCGCGGATCGGCTGCGACAGGCTCCCGGCCAGACGCCGGGCGATCAGGAAGGTAAACAGCAGGGCGAACAGCGCGAGAATTCCGGCCTTGAACAGGATTTCCTGTTGGCGCTTGCTGAAGGCGTCATTCGACAGACCGACGATCACCCGACCCAGGTAGTCCTCGGGGGGAGCGGTGGTGGCAACGTTGCTGCCCTGGAAGAAATCATTGTGCAGCGCGATCCGTTGCAAGCGCACCGGCGCCTGGAACACTTCGACCTGTTGCGAGCGCGTGTGGGTTTCCGACGGGTGCTCGACGTACACCAGAATCCGGTTGGCGCTGTCCTGCACTTCCAGAAAGCGCACATTGGGCGTGGCCAGGGTGGCCTTGAGCAGGCTTTCGAGCACTTCATTGTTGCCCGAAATAACCCCGTATTCGGCGGCCGGCGCCAGTTGGTTGGCAATCAGTTGACCGGTGTGGTTGAGCTCCTGACGCAGGTCCTGGATCCGCACGAAGGTGAAGAAGCTGATCAGCAGCAAGGTCAGCAGCAGGGCAGGGCCGAGGCTGATGATCTGGGTGCGGGTATTGATGTCCCAACGACGATGAAAAGTCATGGGCGGCTTTCTCCTTCGGCCAACTGTGCTGCGACCAACGCTTCATTGATCTGTTCAATGCCTAATGAACGAGCCACTTGTGGGTTACTCAAGACTTTGAAGCGATTGGCGTAATGCGTGCGTGGCCAGGTGGCCGGTGGCTGGTCGAGCAGTTCGTCGAGAATCGCCAGCCAGTCGCTCTGGTCGCTGTAGCTGCTGGTCAGGCTTCCGGCCTTGACGAAGCCGGCGTTCGGGCCGATCAGCGCGGTTTGTCGTGCGTAGCTGCTGAGCAGCAGGTTTTTCGCGGTTTTGGGGTTATACAGGTCGGGATCATCGAGGCCCAGCAGCACGTCGCTGTTTTTCAGCAGGTTTTGCAAGGGGCGGCTGTCATTGGTGTTGTCCCAGCGTTCGGTGACGATTTCGAGGCCAAGCGGTTGAGCGGCCTGGCGCAGTTCATTCAGAAGAAACTCGCTGTGTGTGTCGTACAGCACGCCGACCCGTCTGGCCTGGGGGAGCAGGATTCGGGCCAGGCGCAATTGTCGATCAGGCGGCGGATCGCTCCAGAGCAGGCTCAAATGGGCGGGCAGGGCAGTGCCCAGGCGCTGACGTGCTTGCAGGCGACTGATGCGCAGCACCAGCGTCGCTGGGCCCTGGGTATCCTGCAGGCGCCAGTCGAGGCTGGGCAGGTCCAGCAGGATCAAACGAATGCCGGTCGGCAATTTGCTCGGTGCCGGCAGACGGGTCAATGGCTGGAAACGCACCGTGTCGTCAGGGCGCAATTCGCCAAGGGCTGTCGCGAAAGCCTGCATGCCGGGGCTGTCGTCGGCACCGGTCAACAAAATATCCTCGGCGCTGACCGACAGGCTCAACAGCCAGCCGGTCAACACCAGGCACAACCCGGCCAGCAGGCGGCCAAGGATTGGCGTCTTGCGTGACGGACACTGCAGCATCTAGAACACCAGCTCCGCGCTGAAGTACATCACCCGTCGCTCGTCGTAGTTGTTATCGACGAACGTGGTGGGTTGATTGTCGAGACGTTGCTGGAGCACGCCGGCCAGTTCCAGGCTGCCCTTGCCCAGGCCGATGCGTTTGGCGATGCGTGTGTCGATCCGCTCGAAACGATAGCCGTTGAGCGCGTCGTCACCATAATAGAAGAGCGCGCTGTTCCAGCCGTGGCCCCAGTTGCGCAACCAGCCGGCGGAGCCACTGTTGCGTGCGGTCTGTCGCGCATCCAGCGGATTGCTCGCCTGAGCATCGACGCAGGCATAGGTCAGGCGCAGCCGGTCGGCACTGCCAAGGTGCCAGTCGAGCTGGGTTTCTACCCCGGTGAAGCGCGAACTGTTGGCGTTGCTGGCGATGTACTGATTGTTGCGCAATGGTTCGCTGATCATGCCGGTGATCTCGTCGTGGAACACCTTCACGTCCACCGCCAGTCCCCACTCGGCGAAGAAACCGTTGTAGCCCAGTTCTCTGGAGCGCATGTGTTCCTGCTCGAGGTTGCCGGGCCCGCGGGTCTTGACGAAATAACGGGCGCTGTTCTGGCCGTAGGCAGCGGGTTGCAGGTTAGTCACCCGGTAACTCCAGTTGACGTTGTTTTCGAACATGTCCGGCGAACGGATGGCCTCGGAATACACTGCGCGCAAACCGTGGCGCGGAGTGATCAGATAGTTCACCGCCACCCGCGGGGTCAGCGAACTGCCGCTCAATTGCGTGTCTTCGAACATTGCACCGCCCTGTAACAACCAGTGTTCGGTCGCTCGCCACTCGAGTTGGCCGAATGCGCGCCAGGTCGTGTCATCGAGCGTGCCGTTGAAATAGGTCTCGGAATCGGCCCGGTCGTAACGATAGTTCAAGCCGCTGACCAGTCGCAGACTGTCGGACAGGCTGAGGGTGTCCTGCAACTCGAGGTCGTAGCGCGATTCCCGGGTGCTCTGGTCAATGTCACCGCAGAGGGTTCGCCGGGCACCGTTTCGCCACTGGTCCAGCACTTGACTGGCCAGGGCTTGCTCCGCCGCCGTGCCGGCCGGTGCGCCGGGAACGAGGTAGCGCTCGATGTTGCGCGCCAGACGTTCGGTGTAATTTGGATTGAGCTGCCAGAGCTCGGTCAGTTCGGGGCTGAACGAGACTTCGGCGTCGCAGGCACGCCAGGTTTGCTGCCGATCCCAGTGCTGGGCCGAGCCTTGAATATAAAGGCTGTGATCGGGATTGAGGTCGAGGTTCCAGCGCAAGGAGCCGGCGTAGTCTTTGGCGACGACGTCGGAATTGTTCCCGGCGGCAGTAATACCCGAGAACACTGGACGGTAGGTATAAGGGCGCTGATTGCTCCCGTCCTTGGCATTTAATTGCCAGTCGATGCTTTGCTGTTCGTTGAGCGTCTGGCTGACGGCGAGGTTGAAGCGATTCAGGCGGCGGCTGTCGCGATAGTCGGCGCCCTTGCGGTCCGAGTCGAAGCCGTCGTCCTGCTGGCCGGACAGCGACAGACGCAAGTCGCCACCGTCCCAGCCCACGCCCTGACTGGCGTAGAAATCGTCGATGCCGCGCTGGCCGTGGGTGACCTTCATCCGCGTGCCGTGGCTGTCGGCCGGATTGCGGGTGATGATGTTGACCACCGCCATCAGCGCATTGGCACCATAGCTGACAGTGTTCGGGCCGCGGAAGACTTCGATGCGCTCAATGTCTTCCATGGCCACCGGAATGTCACTCCAGTCCACCGTGGCCAGGCCGGCGCGGTACACCGAACGGCCGTCGATCAGCACCTGCATGCGCCGGGCTTCGCTGGCGTTGGTGCCGTGATAATTCACCGCGGCCTGATTGCCAGTGATGTTGCCGACCATCATTCCAGGCACCAGGCGCAACAACTCGCTGATGTCCCGGGCGCCGCTGGCGTTGATCAGTTCGCTGTCGATCACCGTCATGCTCCCCGGCACCGCGGCCGGCGACTGTTTCAGGCGCGTAGCCGTCAGCACGTGCGGCAGTGGCTCGTTGTCGAGAAACAGGTCGTCGGCCAGCAACGGCGGGCTGAAAATCAACGCCAGAACTAGCGGCGAGCGGGGTGAAGCAGGGCCAAACGACACAACACATCCTTGATAGCGATTTTACTGGCGCGCATGTTAACCGAGCTCGTCGACTTTTCCAGTCACGATGGCGGCATTTTCCTCGGATTTGTTGGTCTTCTTCATACAAGTACCGGTAATTGACGCGGGGGCTGGCCGCCACTGGGCCGCTCCGTATAATGCCGGCATCGCCACTGGTATTGGATTAACGGATTGCATATGACTGAACAGCGCCCGATTGCGGTCCTGGGAGGCGGAAGTTTTGGTACCGCCGTGGCTAACCTGCTGGCCGAGAACGGGCTTCAGGTCCGGCAGTGGATGCGTGACCCTGAACAGGCAGAAGCCATTCGGGTCAATCGCGAGAACCCGCGTTACCTCAAAGGCATCAAGATTCTCCCAGGAGTGGAAGCGGTCACAGACCTGCAAGCCACACTGGAGGCTTGCGACCTGTGCTTCGTTGCGCTGCCGTCCAGCGCCCTGCGCTCGGTACTGGCCCCGCACGCCGAACGATTGAGCGGCAAGCTGCTGGTCAGCCTGACCAAAGGCATCGAAGCCCACACATTCAAACTGATGAGCGAGATCCTCGAAGAAATCGCCCCGCAAGCGCGCATTGGCGTGCTGTCCGGGCCGAACCTGGCCCGTGAAATCGCCGAACACGCACTGACCGCCACCGTGGTCGCCAGCGAAGACGAAGAACTCTGCCAACGTGTTCAGGAAGCGCTGCACGGCCGCACCTTTCGCGTGTACGCCAGCGCCGACCGCTTCGGCGTGGAGTTGGGCGGGGCGCTGAAAAACGTCTACGCGATCATCGCCGGCATGGCGGTTGCGCTGGGCATGGGCGAAAACACCAAGAGCATGCTGATCACCCGGGCGCTGGCGGAAATGACCCGCTTTGCCGTGAATCAGGGGGCCAACCCGATGACGTTCCTGGGGCTTGCGGGTGTGGGGGATTTGATCGTGACCTGTTCGTCGCCGAAAAGCCGCAATTATCAGGTCGGATTCGCCCTCGGCCAAGGCTTGAGCCTGGAAGAAGCGGTGACGCGGCTTGGCGAAGTCGCGGAAGGTGTGAACACCTTGAAAGTGCTCAAGGCCAAGGCCCAGGAGGTGGGCGTGTACATGCCGCTGGTCGCCGGGCTGCACGCGATTCTGTTCGAAGGGCGCACGCTCAATCAGGTGATTGAAGCGTTGATGCGCGGCGAACCGAAAACCGACGTCGACTTTATTTCCACCAGTGGTTTCAACTGATCACGCTTTTAAAACAGGCAGGGACTTGCATATGAACGATCCGAAAGTAGAAGCCGGCTACGAATCCATCCTGCTGCGGGTGCTGTGGATGATCGTCTTCCTGCTGGTCTGGCAGGTGGCGCAATTCATCCTCGGCGCCGTGGTGCTGGTGCAACTGGTCTATCGTTTGATTTATGGCGCCCCGAGCGCCAGCCTGATGAATTTCGGCGACAGCCTGAGCCAGTTCCTGGCGCAGATCGGTCGTTTCGGCACGTTCCACAGCGACCAGAAACCCTGGCCGTTCGCCGACTGGCCGACGCCGCGTACACCGGAAGGTGAAGCGCCGCACGTCGTGGCGCCTGCGCCGCATCCGGCCCGAGATGAGGAACCCAAGCTATGAAACTCTGGGTATTGCGTCATGGTGAGGCCGAGCCACACGGCAAACGTCCTGATTCCGAGCGGGCATTGACGGCACACGGTCGTGAGGAGGTGTTGCGCGCGGCTGCGGAACTGATGGATAAAAAGCTTACAGCCATTTATGCCAGCCCCTACCGCCGTGCGCAGGAGACCGCGCAACTGGTACGCGACACGCTGGGGTTCGCACCGGAAATCCGCACCGTCGAATGGTTGACCCCCGACTACAGCCCACAAGTGGTTTCGGAACAACTGGTCTCCGTGGATCGCGCATTGCTGGTCAGTCATAACCCGTTGGTGGGCAACTTGCTGGGGTATCTGCAGCATGGTCATGTACAGGACCCGGAAAGGGTTGGCACTGCCGGTCTCGCAGAGCTGGAAGGGGATTTGCCATTGGCCGGGGCGATGAAGCTCAACAGCATCAAGCACCCGTAACCGCAAAAGATCGTAGCCTTCGGCAGCTCCTACAGGATGTACACAATCCATGTAGGAGCTGCCGAAGGCTGCGATCTTTTTTGCAGACAAATAATTAACCAAGCAACCGCTTGGTTGACTACGCTTGCTCCAGACCAAAAATAAAGGAGCGAGTCGCATGTCTGCTGCTTTTCATTTGCCACTGGACGTCTTTTACGAGCGCGAGGCGCGTCATCCCCGTCAGCGCTTTCTGGTTCAACCGGTGGGTGGCGGCCAGGTCGAAACCCTGACCTGGGAAGACGTCGGCCATCAGGCCCGTTGCGCCGCGCACTGGCTGCGGGCCCGGGAATTGCCGCAAGGCAGCCACATCGCCCTGATCTCGAAAAACTGCGCGCACTGGATCATCGCCGACCTGGCGATCTGGATGGCCGGGCACGTTTCGGTGCCGTTGTACCCGAACCTCACTGCCGAATCCGTCGCGCAAGTCCTCGAGCACTCCGAAGCGGCGCTGGCGTTCATCGGCAAGCTCGATGACTGGTCCGGCATGTCCCGCGGGGTTCGCCCCGACCTGCCGACCATCAGCCTGCCATTGCATCCGCCGGGCAGCTTCGATTTCAGCTGGGCCGACCTGCAAGCGTGTTCACCGATCCAGGACGACCCCAAACCTGCCGCCGATCAACTGGCGACCATCATTTACACCTCTGGCACCACCGGCATGCCCAAAGGCGTGATGCACAGCTTTGGCACGCTGGGATTCGCTACCACCCACGGCACGCAACTGTTCGGCCTCAATGAATCGGATCGGCTGCTGTCCTACCTGCCGCTGTGCCATGTCGCCGAACGAATGTTCGTTGAACTGGCCTCGATCTACACCGGGCAAACCGTGTTCTTTGCCGAGAGCCTCGATACTTTCCTGACCGATTTGCAGCGTGCGCGGCCTACCGCGCTGTTCGGCGTGCCACGCATCTGGACCAAGTTCCAGATGGGCGTGTACAGCAAGATCCCGGCGAAACGCCTCGACTTCCTGCTCGGGTTGCCCTTCATCGGCAAGCGGGTAGGGCACAAAGTGCTCGCCGGGCTCGGGTTGGATGCCTTGCGCGTGGCATTGTCCGGCGCGGCGCCGGTGCCGCAGACTTTGTTGCTGTGGTATCAAAAGCTCGGGCTGGATGTGCTGGAGGTGTACGGCATGACCGAAAGTTGCGGTTATTCCCACATCGGCCGGTCCGGCGAGAATAAACCCGGCTGGATCGGCAAGCCTTGCCCGGAGGTTGAAGTGCGGATCGCCGAATCGGGCGAGGTCATGGTGCGCAGCGGGGCGAACATGCTCGGGTATTTCAAGGATCCGGAAAAAACCGCCGAGACGATGACCGAGGACGGTTTCCTGCGCACCGGTGACAAGGGCGAGCAAGACGCCGAAGGCAACCTGCGCCTGACCGGACGGCTGAAGGAAATTTTCAAGACCAGCAAAGGCAAGTATGTCGCCCCTGCACCGATCGAAAACCGCCTGGCCGTGCATTCGCGGATTGAACAGGTGTGTGTGGTCGGCGACGGTTTGAGCGCGCCGCTGGGACTGTGCGTACTCTCGGCGGTGGGGCAGCAGGACGCGGGCGGAACCGCGCGCGCCGGTCTGCATTCAAGCCTGGAAAAACTGCTGGAGGAGGTCAACGACGCCCTCGACAAGCATGAGCGCCTGCGCCGGCTCGTGGTGGTCAAAGACAGCTGGGCGGTGGAAAACGGTTTTCTGACGCCGACCCTGAAGATCAAGCGCAACGTGATCGAAGCGGCTTACGGTGCCCGGTTCGAAGAATGGAGCGAGCGCAGCGAAGCGGTGCTGTGGCAGGATTGAGTCACGACAAAACCAACAAAGGATGTCTGCAATGAGTTTGTGGCGCACCACTCCCAACATCGAGCAGTTGAACGCGATTCAGAAAAACACCATCGGTGAAGTGCTGGATATCCGCTTCGAAGCCTTCGACGAAGAGTCCCTGACCGCCAGCATGGTCATCGACCATCGAACGCACCAGCCTTATGGTCTGCTGCATGGCGGTGCGTCCGTGGTGCTGGCGGAAACTGTCGGCTCCATGGCCAGCTATTTGTGCATCGATGCCAGCAAGTTCTACTGCGTGGGGCTGGAAATCAACGCCAACCATTTGCGTGGACTGCGTAGTGGTCGCGTGACAGCCGTGGCCAAGCCGATCCACATCGGGCGCACCACCCATGTCTGGGATATTCGGCTGACCAGCGATGAGGGCAAGGCCAGTTGTGTGTCGCGGCTGACCATGGCGGTGGTGCCGTTGGGAGAGAATCCGCCGGCTCGATAATCCTTTTGAATCGGGTCTCGACAGACGGCTTCAGACGTGAGCGCTATGGCGTCGGACGACGAATCGGCTGCTTGATGATCTAGGTACCGCTGACTGGACGTCTGGACTAATGCGATCTGCTACCTGCGGATTCATTCCACGGTATCCATTCAGAGCGGTTTCCATGATCAGAGCTCGATGGCCACTGAGCGCGGTGAAGGCACCGGTGACGGCTCCACTTATCATGTTCACCGAATCACCGCGCTCGGAGGCACCCAGGCCGGTGATGCTGGCCGTCGCGGCTTCAACCGCGGTGCCTACGCCGTAAATGAACAGGCCGGAGGTAATCCTGCCGCTTGCTCCGAAGGCTGTATCGAAGAACGGTGGTCTCTGAATCGGCGAAGTGCCGGTTGCATAGGTTGTTTCTGGATGATTTCCCCGCAACCATGTTCCGACAAACCCATCCGTCCCCTCTACTAAAGGACCTAACCAACTGCGAATGGACTCTGGGACATATCGACCGAACGCGCCGTTGAGCGCATTGGTAACTGCATAGACCGAGCCTGTTCGATAAAAGGTCGGCATCCGATTACCCAGGCTGACATTGCCCCAGGGAAAGTTTGCACCATGCCCCCTGAGGATCTGTTGTGAGATTTCTCGAGTGATTGCGCCTGCTGCCGCGCCTATTCGGTTGATGGCTGTCTGGTTCAGTTCTACCTCTGATTCGTCCGTTGAATCACTGTCGTGACTCAACGCCGCCGGTAAAACTCCTATCATAAGGCCGCCGATGGCACCCAATACCATTGCGTTACGATGAAACCGTGCAGCCAAACCGCCACCGACAATCCCGACGGAAATCCCCTCAAGCAGGCCGGCGGTTGTGGCCAGTGCAGCGTTAGTAGCACGACTGGGTGGCAAGGTGTTCAGCGCCGCAACGGTCGACATTTGTACAAGGCCAGACAAACCTCTGGAAACGAAATCGCGCATAAAGGCTGATGAAGACGCATCGCGAAGGTTTCTGCTTTGTACCGTGTGGTCATCTATCAGTCCGGCGATATCTACATGCCCCGCCGGATTCCCGTGAACCATCGCATAGAGATTCAACCCGTCCGAGATCCCTGCCGGATCGGCACTCAACCATCGCTGACACCAAGGTATGTAGTAGCGAAACCCGTAGCAATACAACCCCGTGGCATCCCGTTCCTGCCCCGAGTAGCGAATCGTTTTGTAGCTGGCTTCCAGCTTGTTTCTCCCGGCCCACCAACAGGTTCCACCGTACGGGTAGTAGCTTTCCCATGAGATCAGTTTGGCGTCTTCATCCACCTCGACGGTGCTGGAGTTCAAATGATCGGTGAAGCCGTAGCGACGCTGATCCTGGGGAATGTCTGATGCTGGCTTTTTCTCCCAATGCAGAACCTGAACTGTTCCGCGTCCGGCCTTCACTGTTATGACGTGGAGGATTTCGTCAGCGCAGGTGCGAATTTCCACACCCGGCAAGTAGCGTGTTTCGTGACTGCGGGTCAGGGTTCCGGTGTAGGCGCGGCGGATCTTTCGCAGACGTTGGCCGCTGCCGTCGTAGAGGTAAAACTCGATATCGTTGGGTTCATCCTCACGCACTACCTGTTCGACCTGACGCAACTGATTGCGCAGATCCCATAGCAAGCCTTGTCCCGGTTGAAGGGTGTTGCGGTTCCCGTTGGCGTCATAACCGGCGGCAATTTCGTTCTCGTCGGGTAACTCGCCATTGGTTTTTTCGGGCAGGCTGCGGTTGTTGAGGTGGGCGATGGCCGTGTGTTCGGTGCGGTTTGCATTGTCTGCCTGGTGCTGCATGACCTCCAGGTTGCCGGCCTTGTCGTAGGTGTAAATGCGCGTGTAGTTTTCCAGTTGTCCGGGATCGGGGGCGGACTGGAACGCTGGCAATTGCGGACCACCAGGGGCGTTGCGAAGCTGTCGGCCGCTGGCTTTTATCAGTCGGTAAAGGCTGTCGTATCGGTAACGATGGGTCGGTTCGATTCGTTGATTGCGATGGTAATGAACAGGATCGGCGCTGTCGGTCAGGCATGTGATATTGCCTGCCGGGTCATAGTCGTAAATCAGGTCCTGCAGTGCTGGCTGCCCCGGTAAGTAGGCCTTCAGCTGCTCCAGTCGCCCGTCTTCAGGGCGAAACGTCGCACACGAAATCACGCCGTTTCCCGCACGTTGTCGTTCGACCTGGCCGAAGGCGTTGTGCTGGATGTCACTGACCAGGCTTTTTTCCTCGGTCTGCCCGGCAAGTGTCAGGCGAACTTCTTTCAGCTCGGCAGCACGGGTCAGAATGGATCTCTGGACATTGCCTTTTGCATCGATCTGCCTGATGGGCTCACCCACCGCGTTGCAGTGAATGCGGGTGATAGCGGGTTCATCCTCCAGTAAACCATCGCGCTCGGTCTCGGCTTCGGGCCAGTTCACGGACCATTGCGGATCTTCTACAAAGGTACGGCTGTGCTCCAGCGGCGTGCCGGCGAGGCCGAATTCGATGAAGCGCAAAGAGCCTGCGGTGTCGTCATGCCGAATCAATTGTCCGCGCCGGTTGTGGGTTTCATCGGCTCTGACATCCGCATAGGAAAACCGCGCGATGCAGTGTTCCGCTCCATCGTGAGCACACTCGAATGCGGCGATCGGCCGCCGTTGCCCGTCATAACGCACGCAGCTATGGCTGAGTTTCTGATCCCAACCTTCGACGCCTTGCCCATCCTCGCCGAGCAACCCCAGGCGCCAACCAGCGTCGCCGTTTTCGGATAAAAGCACGGCGCCCGACAGGCTGAATACATTGATTTGATTAGCGGCGCTCAGGCCTGCCTGATGCAAAAGAAACAACCGTGGGTCGCGGCTCGACACCGCACGCCCGGCAACATCGTGTACCTGCTGGGTGATGCAGCTTTCAGCTGCAGAATCGTCGCGGCGGTGATATGCCACACCACGCACACCCAGTCCCCGGGAGTCGATCACTGCAATAGCAGGCGTGTTGACGTGAGTCATGACAGGCGTTGCCCGAGGTTTGGCGGCAGTGTTCTTATCCGCGTCCTGAGGATTGGCTGTCAACTGTCATAAATAACAGGTCCGACCCTTGCCGCTCATAGCCACGGCACGACTGTCATCATTCCTGGCAGTTACGGTCATTGCGAATCACGGTGGGCTTGCGGACAATCGGGTTCTGTTTTTGGTTGATGGAACGACTGGTATGTCGCAGCAGATATTTTTCGCCCACGCCAACGGTTTTCCTTCGGGGACCTACGGCAAGCTGTTCGCGGCGCTGGCGCCCGAGTATCAGGTGACGCATCTGGAGCAGCACGCCCACGATCCGCGTTTCCCGGCGGACGACAACTGGCACAACCTGGTGGACGAGCTGATTCATCACCTCAAACAGCAAGCGGAGCCGGTATGGGGCGTCGGCCATTCCTTCGGCGGTGTGCTGCACCTGCACGCCGCGTTGCGCTGTCCCGAGCTGTACCGCGGCGTGGTGATGCTCGATTCACCGGTGCTGACCCGCGCCGATCAGTGGGTGATTCGTGCCGCCAAACGCTTTGGTTTTATCGACCGCCTGACTCCGGCGGGCCGCACGCTGGGGCGTCGGGAAGAGTTCGCCGACCTCGAAAGTGCCCGCCGCTATTTCGCTGGCAAAACCCTGTTTCGCAGCTTCGATCCGGAATGTTTCGACGCCTACCTGCAACACGGTTTGTGCAAGGTTGGCGACAAACTGCGCCTGCGTTTCGACCCGGCCACGGAAATCAGCATCTACCGTGGTGTGCCGGACACCAGCCCCGGCCGCGCTCGGCAGTTGAAGGTGCCGCTGGCGGTGGTGCGTGGGCACAAGAGCCGCGTGGTGATGCGTCATCACGCCAGTGCTGTCGGTCGCATGCCGTTGGGCGAATCCCTGACCATGCCGGGCGGGCACATGTTTCCACTTGAACGTCCCCAGGACACGGCCTTGCTGCTGAAAAACCTGTTCAGCCGCTGGGACGGTCGCCATCAGCAGGAATGTGCATGAGCCATGTCGTCGAAGAAGTCCGCCTGAGCCTGCCGCACATCGAGCTGGCAGCGCACCTGTTCGGTCCCGAGGACGGTTTGCCGGTGATCGCCTTGCACGGCTGGCTGGATAACGCCAACAGCTTTGCCCGGTTGGCGCCGAAACTCAAAGGTCTGCGCATCATTGCGCTGGACATGGCCGGACACGGTCATTCCGGGCATCGTCCTGCGGGTGCCGGTTACGCGATGTGGGACTACGCCCATGACGTGCTGCAAGTCGCCGAACAACTTGGCTTGAAGCGTTTTGCGCTGATGGGCCATTCCATGGGCGCGATCGCTTCGTTGATCATTGCCGGTTCGCTGCCGGAACGTGTCACCCATCTGGCCTTGATCGACGGCATCATTCCTCCTACAGACAAAGGCGAAAATGCGGCTGAGCGCATGGGCATGGCCCTGCAAGCGCAGCTGGATCTGCGGGAGAAAAGCAAACCGGTCTACAACACCCTCGACCGCGCCATCGAAGCGCGCATGAAAGGTCTGGTGGCCGTCAGCCGCGAAGCCGCCGAACTGCTGGCCCAGCGTGGCTTGATGCCGGTGCCGGGCGGCTACACCTGGCGTACCGACAACCGCCTGACGCTGCCGTCGCCGTTGCGTCTGACCACCGAACAGGCCATGGCCTTCGTCCAGCGGGTCAGTTGTCCTGCGCTGCTGGTCGTCGCGGCTGACGGCATGCTCGCCAAACATCCCGAGTTGCTGGAGCGTCTACCCTTTAGCCGTGAACAGCTGCCTGGCGGTCATCATTTGCACCTGAATGACGAACCCGGTGCCGACCTTGTCGCAGACTGTTTCAATCGGTTCTTCGCCGTTCCTTGACTTGCGCCGGGCAACTGTCGAGGCTGGGCGGGTTGAAATGGGAGACAACCATGATAGATCTCTACACCGCTGCGACCCCGAATGGCCACAAGGTCTCTATCGTGCTCGAGGAACTCGGCCTGCCCTACACGGTGCACGCCTTGAGTTTCGACAAGAAGGAACAGAAGTCCGCGGACTTCCTCAAGATCAACCCCAATGGCCGGATACCGGCAATTGTAGACCGCGCCAACGGCGATTTTGCCGTGTTCGAATCCGGCGCCATCCTGATTTACCTCGCTGAAATGACCGGCAAACTGTTGCCCCGGGACCCGAAGGGGCGTTCGGTGGTATTGCAGTGGCTGATGTTCCAGATGGGAGGAATCGGCCCGATGCAGGGCCAGGCCAACGTGTTTTTCCGTTACTTTCCGGAGAAACTCCAGGGTGCCATCGACCGCTATCAGCATGAAACCCGTCGCCTGTATGAAGTGCTCGACACGCGCCTGCAGGACGTGGAATTCCTCGCCGGCGATTACAGCATTGCCGACATCGCCACTTATCCGTGGGTGCGCGGCCACGAGTGGTCAGGTGTCGACGTTGACGGCTTGACGGCCCTGCAACGCTGGATGGCGAATATGGAAGCGCGTCCGGCGGTGCAGCGTGGGTTGCTGGTGCCCGAACGCATCGACGACGCCAGCGTCATCAAGGGTGCCCAGGCCATGCTGATCCGATGAGCTTATCCATGCGTTCAATCAGTCTGCTGGCGCTGTGTTGTTTCAGTCCTCTGGTGTTTGCCGCCGATGTGCCGGGCAGTCAGGACCTGCCGATCGTGCCGCGGGTGACCGATTCGCAGATCGTCGACTATCGCCCGGCGGTCGAACTTGAGCGGATCTATCCGCTGGGTTCGATCCGCAAGATCAGCGGCCAATTGCGCTTCGACGGTCAGGTCAGCGCCCGTGGACAAACCACTTCGGTGACCTACGAGTTGCCACCGGAGCATTCGTCTACCGAAGCGTTTACCGTCGCTCGCGAAGCCTTGCAGAAGCAGGGCGCCGAATTGCTGTTCTGGTGCCAGGCCCGTGATTGCGGTGAAAGCAGCCTGTGGGCCAATGAAGTCTTTGGCAATGCCAAGCTTTATGGCGCTGACGATCAGCAGGCCTATCTGCTGTTGCGGTTGGCGGCACCAAAGGACAATACGCTGGTGGCGCTGTACAGCATCACTCGCGGCAATCGCAAAGCCTATCTGCACGTTGAACAGTTCGATGCTGCCGCACCGTTGGGTGATCTGCTGCCCACCTCCGCGACCTTGTTGCGAGAGCTCAAAAGCACCGGTGAACTCGATTTCCCGAAACTGACCAACGCGCCCGACGAGACCTGGTTGCGCTTGCTCTCGCGCGGCCTGAACCTGGACACGACCTTGCGGGTGACCGTTTCAGGACCCAATGCCGAAGCCTGGCGTCAGGCATTAATCAGCCAGGGGGTACGATCGGCGCGGATGGAGACGGGCAGCGTCGAAGGCTCTGGCCTGCACATCGAGCTATTGCGATAAGCTGGATCAGGCGGGCGCGCTGGCCGCGTTCGCCTACTCTTTTGCGAACTGACTTTTTTTCGAGATTCAGATGATCAATAACGATCGGCTGTTGGTGCAAATCCTGCTCCTGGTGTTGTTTGGCGCGAGCTTCTGGGTGATGGCGCCGTTCTGGTCGGCGTTGTTCTGGGGGGCGGTGCTGGCCTTTGCCAGTTGGCCGCTGATGCGCTTGCTGACGCATTGGCTCAACGGTCGCGAGTCCCTGGCGGCGGCATTGCTGACCCTTGGCTGGATGTTGGTAGTGGCGGTGCCGCTGGTGTGGCTGGGTTTCAACCTGGCGGACCATGTGCGCGATGCCACGGCGTTCATCAAGGATGTGCAGATGGATGGCTTGCCGGAAGCGCCGACCTGGCTGGGCAGTGTCCCTCTTGTCGGTGAACGGCTGGTGGTGATCTGGAACAGTATCGATCAGCAAGGCGCGGCGATGATGGTGTCGCTCAAACCTTATCTGGGGCAGGTCGGTAACTGGCTGCTGGCGCGCAGTGCACAGATTGGCGGCGGCATTCTCGAGCTGACGCTGAGCATCGTGTTCGTGTTCTTTTTCTACCGGGACGGGCCGCGCCTGGCGGCGTTTGTCCACGGCCTGCTGCAACGATTGATCGGTGATCGCGCCGGTTACTACATCGAACTGGTGGCGGGTACGGTTCAGCGCGTGGTGAACGGCGTGATCGGGACGGCGGCAGCCCAGGCGGTGCTGGCGTTGATCGGGTTCCTGATTGCCGGAGTTCCTGGGGCGCTGGTGCTTGGCATTGTCACCTTCATGCTCAGCCTGATTCCCATGGGGCCGCCGTTGGTGTGGATACCGGCAACTGCCTGGCTGGCCTGGAAGGGCGAGTACGGGATGGCGGTCTTCCTCGGGATCTGGGGCACGTTCATCATCAGCGGAGTCGACAATGTGCTCAAGCCTTACCTGATCAGTCGCGGCGGGAATTTGCCGTTGGTGATCGTGCTGTTGGGGGTGTTTGGCGGACTGATTGCGTTCGGTTTTATCGGCCTCTTTATCGGGCCGACGTTGTTGGCCGTGGCGTATAGCCTGTTGACCGACTGGAGCAAGAGTCAGGCGCGGGTGGAAGATCGCCGGCCCTGACTGCCTTCACAAAACGTGTAGGAGCCGGCTTGCTGGCGATGGCATCACCGCGGTGTTGCAGGTAAACCGCGATGATGCCATCGCCAGCAAGCCGGCTCCTACAATTGGTTTCGTGAGCGTCCTGGTCAGGTCGCCACGTTCAGGTACTTGCCCACCGTCGCTACCTTGTCGAGCGAGTACTGCTTGCTCAGGTTGGCGATCATTTTGTTCAGCGCCTCTGCCACGTTCGCCTGATCGGTGGAGCTTTCGCTGTTCTTCTCGCGACCGACCTGCAGCGCAGCTTTCAACTCGTCGCTGCTGACTCCGCCACTGCTGTCGCTATCCAATACTTTGAGCAACGCAGCACTGGTGTCGGTGCTGGTCGATGAGGTGCTGTCGCTCGCCTGCAACGCGCTGCCCAGTTCGGTGGCGCTGACACTGCCATCGCTGTCCGCATCGAGCTGGCTGAACAGCGCTTCGCCGGACACCTGCCGAGGTGGAGGCGGTGGCGGGGCGAGGCTGGCGGCCAGCTCGTCCTTGCTGACGACACCATCTTCGTTCTTGTCCAGGGCCGAGAAGATTTCCGTGCTGTCAGCGCTGCTGCCGGCGCTGCTCAGACCGTTGCTCAGTTCGTCGCCGCTGATGGCACCGTCACCGTCGGCATCCAGAGCACTGATCAACGCGTCGGCCAATTCGGTGTCCGGCGCCTGATCACGCGACGGTGGCGGAGGAGGCGCCATCGCGGCCATTTCTTCGCTGCTCAGGCTGCCGCTGTCGTCACCGTCCAGGTCGGTGAAGTTTTTGCTCAGACTGACCAGCAGACCGTCATCGGATTTCTGTGACAGGGCGTTCTTGAGCTCGTCCTGATCCACCGAACCATCGCTGTTGGTGTCGAGTTTTGAGAGCAGTTCTTTCTGGAATTGCTGGCTGCGGGCATTGCTGGTGGTGCTGCTGGCGGTGCTGTTATAGCTCGTGTAGTTGCTGACGCTACCGATCATTGGGCTCACTCCCTGGATTGGAAAGCCGGCGGGTGCACCGGCTTTTGCAGCCTCAAGGAACTAGTTGTCGTGGGTATGTGGGGTTTGTACCGAGTGGTACACACAGATCTCCGCTCAGACACAGATCCCTGTGGGAGCGGCGGTGCGACGATTCGACTTGCTCGCTCCCACATTAGATCGATGTGTGGCTCAAGTGCGAGGCAGCCAAATGACGGCGGTCAGGCCACCACCGGGGGTTTCTTCCAGATTCAAATCTCCCCCCAACCGTTCAGCCGCCTCGCGAGCTATGGTCATGCCCAGCCCGACACCTCCGGAGTTGCGATTGCGCGAACCTTCCAGGCGAAAGAAAGGTTCGAACACAGCTTCGCGTTTATCCTCTGCGATCCCCGGTCCGTGGTCGATCACCCGAATCACCAGGTGTTCGCGATGGTCTTCAAGCGCGATCTGCGCCTGCCCGGCATAACGCAGGGCGTTATCCAGCAAGTTGTTGATGCATGAACGCAGCGCCATCGGCTGCACCTGCAACGGTGCGCAGTGGCCGGTGGCCTGGACATCGGAACCCTGGTCCTGGGCGTTTTCACTCAGGGATTCGACCAGCGCCTGCACGTCCATCCACTGCGGGGCCTCGCTGGTGCGCTGCTCGTGCAGGTAGGTGAGGGTGGCGTCGAGCATGCTGATCATGTCGTCCAGATCCTGGCGCATCTGGCCTTGCAGCTTGTTGTCGTCGATCTGCTCAAGCCGCAGCTTGAGCCGGGACAGCGGCGTGCGCAGGTCGTGGGAGACTGCACCAAGCATCCGCGAACGCTGCTGCATTTGTTCGATGATGCGTTTTTGCATCAGGTTGAAGGTGTAGGCCGCTTGCCGGGCTTCCCGTGGGCCTGACTCGTCCAGCGGCGGGCTATCGAGGTTTTCGCTCAGGCGCTCGGCGGCGTCACTCAGGCGCTGGATCGGCCGGCTCAGTAGTTTTGCGCCGTACCAGGCTGCAATGATCAGCGAGATCAACTGGAACGTCAGCGGCACCAGCGGCCCACCGAACCACGGCCGTGGTGGCCGGTTTTCGAAACGTGGGTCCATCGGCGGGCGCTGCCCTTCCAGACCTTTGAAGAACTCGGGCGGCGGAGGCGGTGGCGGTGGACCGTAATGATGAAACCAGGCAAACGCGAGCAGATGCGCCAGGATGATCGCCACCAGCAGCACGCCAAACAGGCGGCCGAACAGCGTATCGAAGCGCGCACGCATCAGCCGATGTCTCGGGCGTCGAACAGGTAACCCTCACCGCGTACCGTCTTGATCAACTGCGGGGCTTTCGGGTCGTCGCCGAGTTTCTGGCGCAGGCGCGAGACCAGCAGGTCGATGCTGCGATCAAAGGCTTCGATCGAGCGACCGCGCGCCGCATCCAGCAATTGTTCGCGGCTGAGCACTCGGCGCGGACGCTCGATGAACACCCACAGCAAACGGAATTCGGCGTTGGACAGCGGTACCACCAGGCCATCCGCCGCGATCAATTGGCGCAGCACGCTGTTCAGGCGCCAGCTGTCGAAGCGAATGTTCGCACGCTGTTCGGTGCGGTCGTCGCGCACTCGCCGTAGAATGGTCTGAATCCGCGCGACCAGTTCTCGCGGTTCGAACGGCTTGGCCATGTAGTCGTCGGCGCCCAGTTCCAGGCCGATGATCCGGTCGGTGGGTTCGCAGCGCGCGGTGAGCATCAGGATCGGAATGTCCGACTCGGCGCGCAACCAGCGGCATAGCGACAGACCGTCTTCACCGGGCAGCATCAGGTCGAGCACCACCACGTCGAAATGCTCGGCTTGCAGCGCCAGACGCATGGCAGCGCCATCGGTGACACCGCTGGCGTGGATGTTGAACCGGGCCAGGTAATCGATCATCAGCTCGCGGATCGGGACATCATCGTCGACGATCAGCGCGCGAATGCTCCAGCGCTTGTCGTCGCCAGGCGCTTTTTGATCGTCGTTCAAGGGGGCTTGGGTGCTGTGCATGCGTGCGTTCATCTGCCAGGTAGGCTGCCAACCACAAAGATAGGCTGCGAGGTTGTGGCTTCAGCATAGGCGTCCGGCCCGGAGGCGGGAAGTGCTGTAAGGACGTGTTGCGGCTGCCGAGGGTAGCGGGCAAGGGTGTTGCAGGCGTGTCGTGTATGTATCGGTCTCGACACAATCGGCGGAAGGGCTAGTCTTGGCTGAGCGCCGACGACGATTTACCGATCATCGGGTCCCGCAGCCGCGCAGGTTCCGCTACAATGCGCGCCGATTTCGTCCTGCCTGAGAGCCCGCACATGTCCGTCTGCCAGACTCCTATCATCGTCGCCCTGGATTTCCCCACCCGTGACGCCGCACTGAAGCTGGCCGACCAGTTGGACCCGAAACTGTGCCGGGTCAAAGTCGGCAAGGAACTGTTCACCAGTTGCGCTTCAGAAATCGTTGGCACCTTGCGCGACAAGGGTTTCGAAGTGTTCCTGGACCTCAAGTTCCACGACATTCCGAACACCACCGCCATGGCGGTCAAGGCTGCGGCAGAAATGGGCGTGTGGATGGTCAACGTCCATTGCTCCGGCGGTCTGCGCATGATGGCTGCTTGCCGTGAAGTGCTGGACCAGCGCACCGGGCCGAAACCACTGCTGATCGGTGTGACCGTGCTGACCAGCATGGAGCGTGAAGACCTGGCCGGCATCGGTCTGGACATTGAGCCGCAGGAGCAGGTGCTGCGCCTGGCGGCACTCGCGGAAAAAGCCGGGATGGACGGTCTGGTGTGCTCGGCGCTGGAAGCCCAGGCCCTGAAATCGGCTCACCCGTCGTTGCAACTGGTGACCCCGGGGATTCGTCCGGCGGGCAGCGCCCAGGACGATCAACGCCGCATCCTGACCCCGCGTCAGGCGCTGGATGCCGGTTCTGATTATCTGGTGATTGGCCGTCCGATCAGCCAGGCGGCGGATCCGGCCAAGGCGTTGGCGGACGTAGTAGCCGAAATCGCCTGACCAGACGCTGAAGATCAAATGTGGGAGCGGGCTTGCTCGCGAAAGCGGTATGTCAGTCAACGTTGATGTCGACTGACACACCGCTTTCGAGAGCAAGCCCGCTCCCACATTGGTTTTGCGGTGAATTTAAATTTCGGGTCAGACTTTCAGCACCAACTTCCCGAAATTCTCCCCGCTGAACAACTTCATCAGCGTCTCCGGGAATGTCTCCAGTCCTTCAACAATGTCTTCCTTGCTCTTGAGCTGCCCCTTGGCCATCCAGCCGGCCATTTCCTGCCCGGCAGCGGCGAACTGCGCGGCGTAGTCCATCACCACAAAGCCTTCCATTCGCGCGCGGTTCACCAACAGCGACAGGTAGTTGGCTGGCCCTTTGACCGCTTCCTTGTTGTTGTACTGGCTGATGGCGCCGCAGATCACCACCCGAGCCTTCATGTTCAGGCGGCTCAGCACCGCGTCGAGGATGTCGCCGCCGACGTTATCGAAATAAACGTCGACGCCTTTCGGGCATTCACGCTTGAGGCCCGCGACGACATCTTCGCTCTTGTAATCGATGGCGCCGTCAAAGCCCAGTTCGTCGATCAGGAACTTGCACTTGTCCGCGCCGCCCGCGATGCCGACCACACGGCAGCCTTTGATCTTGGCAATCTGCCCGGCAATGCTGCCGACCGCCCCGGCCGCACCGGAGAGCACCACGGTGTCACCTTCTTTCGGTGCACCGACATCGAGCAGGGCGAAGTAGGCGGTCATCCCGGTCATGCCCAGCGCGGACAGATAAACCGGCAACGGTGCCAGTTTCGGATCGACCTTGTAGAAACCGCGCGGCTCGCCAAGGAAGTAATCCTGCACGCCCAGGGCGCCGTTGACGTAGTCACCGACCGCAAAGCCTGGATTGTTCGACGCCACGACTTTGCCTACGCCCAATGCGCGCATGACCTCGCCGATACCGACCGGCGGGATGTAGGACTTGCCCTCGTTCATCCAGCCTCGCATGGCCGGGTCGAGGGACAAATATTCGTTTTTGACCAGGATCTGACCCGCGGCCGGTTCTCCGACCGGCACTTCCTGATAGGTGAACGTCTCGCGGGTAGCCGCGCCCACCGGACGTTTGGCGAGCAGGAACTGGCGATTGGTCTGGGTAGTCATGACAGGCACTCAAGATGAATGAAGCCTTGTTGATAGACCTTCATGGTCGCCGCCGCAAGTTTGGCTGATGCGGCGAATGCAGCCTGATCCAGTGCAGTGATAGTCAGGCCGGTCGTTCTATCACTGCAACTCATGGGCGCTCAACCGGCCTTCTGATAGTGCTGCCGTGGCGGTAGCGCCAATGGCTAGACTGGGCCAACGCGAACCCCCGCATTCTTCTCTTCGAGGACAAAACAATGAGCATGACGTTTTCCGGCCAGGTCGCCGTCGTAACGGGCGCCGCCAACGGTATCGGTCGCGCGACCGCCCAGGCGTTCGCCGCGGAAGGGTTGAAAGTGGTGGTGGCCGACATGGACACGGCCGGTGGCGAGGGCACCGTGGCGCTGATTCGCACGGCAGGCGGCGAAGCGACCTTCGTGCGTTGCAACGTCACCGTGGAAAGCGATGTAAAAAATCTGATGGACGAGGTGGTGAATACCTACGGCCGTCTCGACTACGCCTTCAACAACGCTGGCATCGAGATTGAAAAAGGCAAATTGGCCGAGGGTACGGTCGACGAGTTTGACGCGATCATGGGCGTTAACGTCAAAGGCGTCTGGCTGTGCATGAAGTACCAGTTGCCGCTGTTGCTGGCACAGGGCGGTGGCGCAATCGTCAACACCGCTTCGGTCGCAGGTCTTGGCGCTGCGCCGAAGATGAGCATCTATGCAGCGTCGAAACACGCGGTGATCGGCCTGACCAAATCGGCGGCCATCGAATACGCCAAGAAAAAAATCCGCGTGAATGCGGTGTGCCCGGCAGTCATCGATACCGACATGTTCCGCCGCGCCTACGAAGCGGACCCGAAGAAGGGCGAGTTCGCCAACGCCATGCACCCGGTGGGTCGTATCGGCAAGGTTGAAGAAATTGCCAGTGCAGTGCTGTATCTGTGCAGCGATGGTGCTGCGTTCACTACGGGGCATTCGCTGGCGGTGGATGGGGGGGTTACGGCGTTTTGATTCGCCGCGGTTCTTCGGATGTATCTGTTTCTTCGGTGATGGCTGATATGGGCGGACCCCATATCAGCCTTTACTACAGCAACGGATAGGTACGCCCAGCCTCACCCCCCCCCCCGCTTTTTCCCCCTTCGTGAATATCTCAGCAATGTGTTTCAAATGGTTAGAACCGCAAGTTTTGACGGCGTTGTCGCACAGCCCATCGAGCGCGCCTGTGATTAACTCATGCCGTCAAACGAACAGGAGTTTGCTTGCTCATGGAATTGAGAATCGATCGACAGGCCTTGGTGCCGGTCGTACAGCAAGTCGTCGACGCGCTTGCGTACTGGCTGCGTCAGAGCGGCATAGAACCAGGGACGCGTTTGCCGTCTGCGCGGCAAATCGCACGGACCAATTTACTCAGCCAGTCCAGCGTCGTTGAAGCCTGCGATCGGCTGGTGGCTCAAGGGGTGCTGGCGTCGCGTCATGGCGCCGGATTCATAGTCGCTGCCCCAACATTGGTCGCTGCAGATTCACCCTGGTTAGAGGGCTCGGAGTTACAGACAGTCGACGCCGCAGGCACATTGAAACTGGGGGGTGGCGGGCTCCCCGAAAGCTGGCGTGAGACAGATGATCTGACTTACGCAATCCGGGAGGTCAGCCGTACCGACATGGCTGGCCTGTTCAATTACAGCACGCCGCTGGGGCTGCTTGCGTTACGTCAACAAATCATCAAGCGCCTGAGCCAGCTTGACATCGACGCAGAAGAAAACCGGGTCATGACGACAGCCGGGGCCAGTCAGGGGCTCGACCTGATCGTGCGTACCTTGCTCAAACCGGGTGATTGCGTCGTGGTCGAAAGTCCCGGTTATTCCTTGCTGTTCGAGCTGCTCAGGCTGCATGGCGTCTCGATGATCGAAGTGCCGCGCACCCCGCGCGGACCTGACATCGAGGTGCTCGAGGCGTTGCTGCTTGAGAAAAAGCCCCGGGCGTTGTTCATCAACAGCTTCTATCACAACCCGACGGGCAGCAACCTCGCGCCGGGGGTGGCGCAGCGGATTCTGCATCTGGCTAAAAACCATGGCGTGTTGGTGATTGAAGACGACGTCTACGCGGACTTTCACAGTGGCCCCGGTATGCGGCTCGCTGCGCTGGATACTGATGACAACGTCATCTACGTCGGCAGCTTCTCCAAAACCCTCAGCAGTTCATTGCGGGTCGGCTTTGTAGTGGCCGGTACCGCCGTTATTTCGCGACTGACCGAGGTCAAGCGGATCAGCAGTCTGGGCGCTTCCGGGTTTTGCGAATCGGTGCTTGCCTGTCTGTTGGCCAGCGGTGCCTATCGCAAGTTGGTATTGCGGCTGCGACAGCGTCTCAGACATGACCGAGAGGCCGCGCTGCAGGTACTGGAGGATGCCGAGTGGGAGGTTTTCGGTAAACCCGCTGGCGGTTTGTTCATCTGGGCGCGATCGCGCAAGTCCGACTACGCTCACGTGCGAACACAGGCAAGGCGCTTCGGCGTCCTGCTGTCTTCCGCGACGGCATTCAGTCCTGCCAGTGAGGCCAGTGACTGGCAGCGTATCAATGTGGCCTGCGCCTGTGATCCGCGAGCCCGGGCGTTTTTTCAGGCCACCGCTCCGGATCGACCTCAAGCGTTCTGAAAACGACGTGGGCGTAGCTTTTTGCCATTATTCCGACGCCAGAGACTTGTGTTGACACAGGCCCGTTGCGAATCTGCGTCAACAGACTATGTCAGGGGACTAAGTGCAATGATTTCGGCCGTGCAAGGACGTTTTGCCAACCTCGGTATGGCAAAAAAACTGGGTGTCGGGTTTTTACTGGTGCTGTTGTTGACAGCTCTGGTGGCGGCCATCGGCGTGTGGTCCCTGCAAACCATCAGCCATCGCTTCGACGGGCTCAAACAGATGTCGTCGCTAAACAGTGGCTTGCTCAAGGTGCGCCTGCTCGAGCAGGAGTACGCCTTGCACGGCAACCCGAAAGTTGTCACGGCCTTGCACGAGGGGGTCGATGGTCTGATCGTCCTGGCGAATCAGCTGAAGGCGCAATCGCCGGCCAACGTTCCTGTGATGAGTGACGTCGAGCAGTCGTTGGGGGCTTACCGCAAAGCGTTTGACGAATTCGTCTCGCTGAGTCAGGCCAAGGACCTAGCGCTGGAAATGGCCAGTTGGTCGGTCTCCAGCGTGGCCAATAATCTCGACGTGCTGCAGGCCGGGCTTGCCGATGATGGCGCCTATGCCTTGAAGGAATCCGAAGGCAAGGACGGTTCCCAGTTCATCGAGCAGGCCAATCAGGTCAGCCAGGTATCGCGGCTGATGCTGCAAGCCATGAACGAAGCACGTGTGCGCCTCGACCAGAGCCGCAAGGGTGACGACAGCGCCCAAGGCAAGATCGAGCAGGCCGACCAGGCGCTGACTCAGGCCGAGCAATTGAAAACCACGGTCAAGGATGAGGGCTACCTGACCGTTCTCAATGAAGTGGTCGGGCATATCGGCGGTTTCAGCGAAAAACTGGCGGAATACACTGGCCTGCTGGCTCAGGAAAAAACCGTCTACGAGCAGTTGCATCAGCGCGCCGCGCAGGTGGTGGAGCGGGTAGACCAGGCCTATGTGGCCGAAGACCAGTCGATGCAGACCGAGTTGAAAAAGAACTCGGTGCTGATTATCGGCTCGTCGGCCCTGGCCTTGCTGGTCGGGCTGATCGCGGCGTGGGTGATTACCCGATTGATCGTCGGGCCGCTGCGCAGTGTGATTCGCGTTGCCCAGCAGATTGCCGCGGGCGATTTGAGTTCGACGGTTGAAGTGACTCGTCGTGATGAGATCGGCCAATTGATGCAGGCCATGCAGCAGATGGGGGCGGGGCTCAGCAGTATTGTCAGCGGTTTGCAGGCGGGTATCGAACAGTTGGCGAGTTCGGCTCAGTCGCTGTCGGCGGTGACTGAGCAGACCAATCTTGAGGTCAGCAGTCAGAAGGAAGAAACCGAGCAGGTCGCTACGGCCATGAATCAGATGACCGCTACGGTGCACGACGTTGCGCGTAACGCGGAAGAGGCTGCCCAAGCCGCACAGACGGCGGACGGCAAGGTCGAAAGTGGCCAGGCGGTGGTGCGCCAGAGCATGGCGCGGATCGAGCAACTGGCGGATTCGGCATCATCGGCCAGTTCGAGCATCGAAAGCTTGAGTGCGGAAATCCAGAATATCGGCACAGTGCTCGGTGTTATCAAAAGTGTGGCCGAGCAGACCAATCTGTTGGCGCTGAACGCGGCCATCGAGGCGGCACGCGCCGGCGAGCAGGGCAGGGGGTTTGCGGTGGTTGCCGATGAGGTGCGGGCTCTGGCCAGGCGGACCCAGCAATCGACTGAGGAAATCGAGCGACTGGTCAGCGCCTTGCGGTCGGCGGCGCAGTCGTCGGTGCAGCAGATTCAGAGCAGTGGTGAGTTGGTTAAGCTGGCGGTCAGTGATGCGCTTCAGACCGAGAGTGCGCTGGGCAGCATTGCGGCGGCGGTGTCGTTGATTCAGCAGATGAACCAGCAGATCGCGGCGGCTGCGGAGGAGCAGAGTTCGGTGGCTGAGGAGATCAACCGCAGTGTGACCAGTATTCGGGCCAGTGCGGATCAGTCTTCGTTGGCGATGCAGGGGAATGCGGCTTCGAGTATTGAGCTGGCGCAGTTGGGGGTTGAGTTGAAGGGGATGGTCGGGCATTTCAGGCTCTGACGTTTTAGACCTTGGCGGCCTGGTAGCCGACCAGGTTCTTTCTGTTCGTGTGCATATCCATTTCTGCGGTAGCGGCTGCTGGCGGTTTCGCCCTTACGGCGAGTCCCTTTTGGCAAACGCCCCAAAAGGAACCAAAAGGTCTCGCCCCGAGCGTCCGGCCCCTCGCTGAGGCTCGGCGTTCCTTCGCTCCGGTATTCATCCGGGGGCATCGCCCTCCGGTTGGCTTCGCTGGCACCTACATGCGATGAGTTCGACTGCGTCGAACGGCGCTGCGCGCCACTCCCCGGATGAACACCTCCACTCAGCCTCCCGAAGGGGCGGGTGGATCAAGATCAAGAGCTGCAGGCGAGCTAACGCTCGGCCTGATGAGTGGTGAGAAGCGGGTGTATGCCGATCTGCTTTTGTAGGCGCCGGCTTGCTGGCGATGGCGACCTGACACCCAACCTATCCTCGCCGACATGCGCCGACCTTGTAGGAGCCGGCTTGCTGGCGATGGCGACCTGTCAGCCGGCCTGTTCTCGCGGCTATACGCAGACCTCGTAGGAGCCGGCTTGCTGGCGATGGCGGCCTGACACCCAACCTATCCTCGCCGACATGCGCAGACCTTGTAGGAGCCGGCTTGCTGGCGATGGCGGCCTGTTCTCTCGGATATACGCTGATCTTGTGGGAGCGGGCTTGCTCGCGAAGACGGCCTGCCAGCCGACCTGTTCTCGCCGACATACGCTGACCTTGTAGGCGCCGGCTTGCTGGCGATGGCGCCCTGCCAACCAACCTATCCTCGCGGAAATACGCTGACCTTGTAGGAGCCGGCTTGCTGGCGATGGCGGCCTTCCAACCAACCTATTCTCGCGGATACACGCTGACCTCGTAGGAACCGGCTTGCTGGCGATGGCGACCTGCCAGCCGACCTGTTCTCTCAGATACACGCTGATCTTGTGGGAGCGGGCTTGCTCGCGAAGACGGTCTGCCAGCCAACCTGTTCTCGCCGACATACGCTGACCTTGTAGGAGCCGGCTTGCTGGCGATGGCGGCCTGACAGCCGACCATTTTTTCGGAGTTAATTGCCCATCAAACTCAGCGCAAAAAAAACCACCTTTTCAGGTGGTTTCTTCTCAACGGTGCTGATCAGTCGTAAATCACTTTCTTCTTCCAGTCCGCATCCGCCTCGACGTCTTTGAGGCCTTCGGTCAACTGGTTTACTTCGCCTTCAACTGGCGCAATGTTGTCCATGACTTGTGCGTTTGCACGGGCCAGGAGTTTTTCCAGGTATTCGAGCTGTTCGGCGTAGATCTGAGGTTCCTGCTGTTTACGCAGGTACTGCACGCCGCGTTCGAATGCCAGGCGAGCCTGGCCAGGTTGGTTCTGTTGCAGGGAGTGCTGGCCGAGGTTGTTGAAGAACTCGATGTGCAGCAGGACCAGGATGTGGCGAACTTCGCGGATCCAGCGTTTGGCTTCGTTGGTCGGCAGGAAGCCATCCTGTGCCGCGCGGGTGATCTGGCCGTGCAGGGCTTCGAGCAGGAAGCGTACGTCCTTGGCTTTGGCTTCGGTCTGTATCGGTGCCGGCGGGTTGTTGATCGGGATCGACTCGCCCTGGCCAACCAGGGTGTTCAGTTCACTGATTCGCACCTTGAGGTTGGCGCTGGATTTTTCGAGGTTCAACAGGCGCTGGCAGACGTTCAGTTCCAGACGGGTCAGCAGCAGCTTGAGAGCTGGTGTCATCAACTGGCCAGGAAAAGTCTCGGTGATTTCGCCGCAGCGACGCAGTCGGTCGTTGAGTTCAACCTTGGTGCGGGCCCTTTCCAGTTTATTGTTTTCCACCACATGGTTCATGTACCCAATGGCGATCAATAGTGCGATCCCGGCTACGACTAGCAGGGTGATCATGAGTGGTGTCACCGGTAAGACCTCTTTATGGGATTCGCGTGCGAGTGTAGTGGCTTGGCATGGGAGCGCATAGGGCCGCTCGACGGGTTGGATCGAACATCCTTCAGTCTGTATCGACCGCAACGCTGCTTATATAAGTAATAGCGTGTGAGGTGCACATTGCCATCATCTGCTACGTGGGTGGACTATAACGTCTTGGCGGGTGTCAGAATATAGGCGTCAAACCCCGGACGACCAAAAAGCCGTATTCACCGCTCAAAGCAGGGCGAAGTCATTGATTTAAATAAATTTATATCTGGGGGTTGACGACCCCTCAATCCATCCATAGAATGCGCGCCACTTACAGCGTAAAGCACACAGCGAAACGCGGTAGGGAGTGAATGTTGTACGTGTGTCCCCTT